>OJLA01001295.1_pt1 | contig 17320 bp, 18 predicted proteins | sample 1596611 | NCBI WGS metagenome assembly OJLA01 (sample SAMEA4350168, study PRJEB24818) | metagenome | biome: human; feature: gut; material: faeces | place: Denmark | collected 2013-09
GCTTCAGACTCAGCCTCGGTGACTTTTCCCAAGGCATTATCACGTTCCTTCTTCACAAAGGCTAGCTTAGCCTCATATTCATTACGAGTCTCTTCCTCTATCGCCCTGTTTTCATCCTCCAAGAAACTGACATACTCGTTACGTTTGACCAACTCATTGGTCAAACGAACGTTCTCCACACGTAAAATCTGGAGTTCTAACTGCATGTTGTCTCTTGTTTCCATATATGCAAAGGTACTAAAAATCAGTGAGACACACAAATATTCACAGTTAAATATTGTGTATAACAAGCTGATTTTTAATCTGTTATACACTACTATTAATTACCCTTAGAAGCTCGCATTAAGCCCTAATTTGAGTGCTTACAAATAACCAAAAGAGCTGATACTTCGTGAGAACTGTCAGCCCTAATTTTATTTGCTCATAAAAATTTTACCAGACAACAATAATTATAAATTCTTCTCCAAACAATAATCTATCACATTCTGGGTGTCACCAGCAAACACATCCTGACCAGTATATAAAAACAACCACCAACTAAAGCCTCCTACATTCATCTCGATGACACGAGGGGAAGAAGAGGAATCTAGGCAGATATCAAACGCTATCAAACGCATATGGGGCGTATTATGAGCAATGCTTACAGCCATATCCTTCACTTGTTGCCAACAAGGAATCTGGAAATCATTTTTAGAATAATCCACATTATTCCATACATCCTGGCGGGTTCCATATTGGTCAAGAGTGGTGTGATGTAGCGCTCCTGTCTGTACATCAATACCTACAAAACGACCACCAGCATGGGCATTATCCACAAAAGCACCTTCTGCCCCAACACGCATTATGGCTGCTGTAACACGGGGCTGTTCATCCATCAAGCTACGGTACACGCACACGCGCAAGGTATTGATTGAACTAGTATTAAACTGGCTCATATACGGATGCTGTTGAATTACTTCCTGTATTACCCAATCATTACCCATTTGTTCTAGATACTGACCATCAAGCTTGGTTCCATCTGAGGCTAAGAACTGGTTTTCTTGACGCTGGAAGAGTGTCACGCCCACTCCACTGCATGTATCTACAGCGGGTTTGAAGCAAACCTTGGAATGTCCTTCCATCTGTGCAGCTAGAGCCTCTGCCGTCAAATTGCTAAGATTTTTGAAAGAGAATACTAATTCATTGTATTTTTTCTTATCGTTATACCTTAGAATCCCCCCCCACAATTCGAGCCATCAGTGTTTGAGGTATTACTTGTGAATCAGGAAAGTACATAGAATATACATTCTTATCTGAATAAAAATCTCGGTAACGGATAGGGTTGAGTTGCTTCTCCAAAAGAGTATTACCCAAAATCTCTGGTATAATATGAGGAACATTACCCATATAGTGATGAAAAAGGCGATAAGAATAAACATCCACCTTTTTACCTCTGAAAGCCTTACGCCAAAAAGAGATATAGTTTTCCTCTCCTGACGCCGGTGTCTCTGCGTCAATATGGTTAACGCTACAGTTATTTTTCCACTGTTTGATGTAAATCTGGCTCAGATTACGATAGATGTATGAATCATAGAGATGATACAGATTATTCTTGATGATTTTTTTTATTTTATTCATATTTCTTTTAATTAGGGTCTGCTGAATTAATTCGCAGTCACAGTTTGAGGGGAGCAGACGTACCCCTCATTGTGACAATGCAATGAGAATTCGCTAGATTTCGATTAGGACAAAACAAAGTTTCCTCAGGAACATCATCACATTGTTGATGAAGTAGCACATTTCCGACCAGCATCTTGCTGCCTCTGGAAGATTTGCTTTGGTCAACTCCTTATGTTTGCTTATCTATACAACGTTCTACGGTTGTGGCAGAATAAAGAATCCTTCTGTATTGCTCATAATGTTTAGGAGTTTTGCTTGAATGCTACTTGCTTAACTTCTCCCTCAAGATGCTCGAGCTAATACCATCCGTATGATCTAGATACACAACTGTACAACCTACAGCGGCAAAGTCCTTCTCGTACTGACGCCATGCGTCCGTACCCTTCCAATCAGACCCCACGAATACAGCATCCACCCCGAGTTCCTTTACAGGACGAATCTTATCCATATCAGCCTGTGGTAAGACCTTATCAACATAGCGGATGGCCTTAACAATAGCCATTCGCTGCTGTTCGTTGATGATTGGATATTTCTGCTTACGCTTATAGCAAAGCTCGTCTGTTGTCACTCCCACAACGAGAGTTTCACACTGTTCCTTAGCACGTCTGAGGATATTCAGATGACCGATGTGGAACATATCATATACACCTGTGGTGTAGCCGATTTTAAATTTCTTGTCCATCTTTCTGACTTTAGATTTAGACCGCTGACACTAAAGACCGCCTGCGACCAAAGATTTTTTTTGCAATGATTTTTTGAAAGCGATAATAAGCAATAATGCTTATTGCAGAGATTGCAACTCTGTAATAAGCGGTTCGGTTTCTGATTCTCAAATTTAACCAGATTTCTAAGCCGTGATCTGTTGCGTTTCCGCTTCGTATGAAGATCAGATAGAAATATCTAGAAAGTGCTTCGAAATTAGCAACCGTTCCTCTGTCTGCACTTTCTGCTATATTAGCTAAAAGGAATAGAAGACGTACTTCTTCTTAACAATAATCATTTTTTATATTTACCTAAAGACCTCTTACGCTAAGGACTCCTACGTTTTAAATCTTACGAGTATCTGTCTTCATTTTTTACTCAGATATTCCGAGTAGTCTTTAGTCGTATCCCAAACCATCGCATGTACTGCCGCACGTTGAGCCTCCTCCGAAGGAAATTTCATATAGTCACCATAGCGATACTCTAGATACTCTTTGATATGCTTTGATCCATATAGGACGGTATCCTCAAAAGGAATATCAACCGGCTCCTCAAAGAAACTCTTATCAAAGAATCCCGAACGGAACTTGGCCGGAGTAATCCAGTAACACCACATAAAACCGCTCGTCATATCCTCATACTTATATATCTGCTTGTAACACCATTTGGCAATCATCTGGCATGGTAATATCTTCAGCAGACTCACCACCATAGCCTGAGCACATGACTTGGGCCTCCAGTTACGTTGAGTAAGGGCATAAAGGGTGACGAACTTACTTGCACAATACACCTTCTTGTGAATGTGATAATTATCTGCTGGTACCTTGTGCAACATCATAATATCGACATAGATACCATGATGCATATCCTTACGGTCTTTGAAGCTCTCTTCTATGAAGGTTGTTCCATTCATACGCACTTTGGCATATTCTAGGTATTTTTCAGTAGTGCGCCACTCCTGTATTATGAACTTCGGATTACCATCCTTCTCCATTGCCGTCTTGAACTTTGCATACTCCACTGGAGTCATAAAAATGTCCAAATCGTCATCCCATGGGATGAAGCCTCCATGACGAACCGCACCAAGGGCCGTACCGCCCATAATGAAATAGGTGATGTCGTTTTCGCGACACACCTTATCAATATACTTCATGATTTCAAGAATCTTGTATTGAACCTCACGAACCGATTTATTCTGATCCATATTGTTTATATTTTTTTTGCTAAGAAATAGAATTTGTTTAGCAACAACTCTACACCTGGAATGTGGCGAGCCATCATTACCGTTTCACGAACCACACGGAACATGCAAATCTTCAAATTGATCTTCCATGCAGCTGACATCCATCGGTGAGGGTGTGTACTGATAACATAACAGTAGTCGGTATTCTTCACCAAGGTGAGAAGGTTCTTGAATCCACCCACCTTAACATTCTTCACCTCCGGATGTAGGTCGTTAGTCTCAGGTTTGGTGATGATACACCAACGATAGCTAGCATCACTGATGTAGCGATACTTGCTCACCGCATACTGGCTGTAGTTCACCACCATATCCACAAGGCCGGGATAAAGTCTGCGAATCTCCTCATTGCGGAAGAAGTCGCGATTGCTAGTATAGCCAACACGTTTTTTTACTGGATTTCCATGCTGGCAGATGGTACCATAGCGGAAGCCATTATCCGCAAACACCTTTGAGTACTTCTTAAAACTCTCCTTAGCAGCCACATAGTCACCGGCATGAGCATCCAGAACATCATAATGGTACGATATTTCATGTCCCCACAACTGCATCTCTTTCAAGAGCTCAATGTTTTTAGGGTCACTCATCAAGTATGCCTGTACATAGTACGAACCGCAGATGCCATACTTATGCTCAATGGCGGCCAACAGATGCGCATTAGGCACAAACGTCTCAACGTCATGCTTCAGCACCACAAATCTCTCCCCCCTGGGGAGTTTGAGCGAGTGTTCGGCAGTACAAAGCGTGATGCCACTCTTCGACAAAGCCTCACAGAACCGCTCCCAGTTTTTATAGTAGAACATAGGCGACAGTCTATTATACCGTATACCAAACCGAATATAAATGTTGACATACGGCAGATAATGAATAGTTTTCTTTTACACGTTTAACTCCTCTTTCCGTCATTTCTATTTTCTTCTTGTTGTCATTCAACAAGTCAAGAATTGCGTTTACAATATCATCCACATTTTGGGGACGAATAGAGTATCCACAAGGCTCACCCGCAAAATCCAACATCTGGGGGATAGCACCTACAGGTGTTACAATAGTTGGAGCTTCGCAGAGCATACTCTCAAGGATTGCATTTGGAAAACCTTCAGTGTAAGTAGGTAATACAAAAAGATCGCAGGCCATCAATTCTTCAAGAACCTTATCATGAGGGACAGGACCTACAAAATCCAACCAATTGCCTTCTCTAGCCATATTAAGTAGGTTTTGTTTGTCAGACTCTTCATAGCTACCCACAACACGTAATGTAATATTACTTATCTTATTACATGCCTCCACCAATTCGTAGATTCCCTTTTTACGGAATACGCGACTAACAAATAAAACTCTTTTCGGTACGCGTTTTATAGACCCCTTCAGTTTTTCTATTTGATGTTCCAACGCAGGAGAATATGGATTAGGAATATTCACCACATGAGTGATGCCTATTCCACACAAGGCATCATACGACATATTATCCATAACAATAGCCATATCACATGTTGTGATTGCTTTGTGTAGGAATTTCCATTCCCAATTATTTTGTATGATTAACTCAGGAATTCTTCCAAAGTGATAATGCAAAACAGTCTTCACGCCTCTCTTTTTAGCAATACGACAGATTACCAAGTCTTTCAAAGAACTTATGGAGGCGGTTGTATTTATGTGGATAACATCATATTGCTTGGTGTCAAGTTTCTTGCGAATTTGTTTGATAAAACCTAAATAATCCTTTACCCCATAATACAGGCGTTTAAGTTTACCCGTATTCTCATTCATGGGCTTACTGCGGTCAGTTGAAATTACTTCAATTATTATCTCTTCATTGTGATCTTTGTTGTAGGACACAATGTTCTGAGCCCATACACTTATACCACCAGGTGTATTAATAGTTGAATTATATGGCGAGCACAAGAGCACTTTCTTCATTTTTCTATATCCTATTTTTTATTATTTTTGCAGGAACACCTCCAACCACGACATAATCAGGAATATCTTTCGTAACTACGGCACCAGCACCAATTATTACACCATTGCCAATGTGTACTCCTGGAAGAATTAATGTATTCATGCCTATCCAAACATCGTTACCGATAGTTACACTTTTGAAATAGCCTCCTTGTTTACACATGGGAATATCCGTTCTGTCAAAGTTGTGAGAATGTGTTAAGATGTTCACATTGGGTCCCATCATTACATTTTCACCTATTGACAAAGGTCCTCTTACCTTGCAATTTACCCCTATGCCTGAATAATCACCTAGTGAAATACCCTTGCCGGTTCCGAAGTCAGCACCTTTCTCTATGTTAACGTTACTACCGCAATAATCAAAGAGAACCTTTCCCACTGACCCTCTCAATTTACGGATTATGAGGCTAATCCAGTTACCACGTTCACTGTTTGGGAGATGTGCAAGTATTAGTTTGTATATGATCAAAATTATGATTCTCATAGACTTATTATTTTTTGATATTTTTCGATAAATGTTTTAGCAGATAACAGTTCTAAAGCAAATTTTCTACTTTTCTCTTGCATAATGTCATAATCCAAACCCTTTGTTTGAATTGCCTTTTCGATAACATCTGCCATATTTCGAATATCTTTAGGATCAAATAAGAATCCGTTTTCACCATCTTTAACATAGCGTGCATTATCGCAAACATCACTACATATGATAAGCAAGCCGCAACTCATCGCTTCGCAAATGACATTAGGAGTTCCTTCATAAAATGATGGAAGACAGAAGAAATCTGCCTTTTGATATTCTACAAGTATGTTCTTCGTTTTGTCTAAGAGTTCAATATAGTTTTGCAATCCGCGTTCTTTGATCAGAGTTTCACATTTTCTGGAGTATTCCGATTTATCAGCAACCTTTCCAAACCATTTGACTTTGAAATGTAATCCCTTTTCTTTGAGAATGGCCAAAGCTTCTATCAATCCTATAGTATTTTTAGAAGGCCAAATTGTGGCAGCTACAACAATGAGATTGTTACGCTCATGTGGTTCTCCAGGAACAAACCTGTCTGTATCAACAAAGTTCGTTATGGTTTTTGTTTTTTTTGACAAGAAGCTAAAATTTTCTTTTATGAAATGTTCCTGTGAATACGAATTAGGAACGACAAAATATGCTAATCGGAACAAGTTGAACCTAATACAATCACGCCAATTCTTTGACTGATTGGTATTGCGCTCAGATACTATCAACTTGAACTTCAACCCACTTGCCTTGACCAAACAAGCCGTAATGCATGCACCTTGAAGATAAGCAATAACTACATCGGGGTGTTTAGCCTTGATAAACTTTCTATACTCCCACACGCGTTTTTTGGAGCTAACAGCACTTGCAAGATTATGAACCTCGACTCCAGCAGATCGTATCTGCTCAGCAAAGAAATGCTTGGGTTCATGATAGACGACTGTAACTTGATGTCCTTCTTCATGAAGCATTGTAGCAAGTCCTACCATCTGACGCTCGGCTCCACCAGAACCAAGAGCATCTATCATACAGAGGATATTTTTCATTTTACTCATTAATATCCCATGCCATGGTAAAGTCTAACAAAATGCACAATGAACAGACCTATTAATTGGATAATAATAATAGATTGCGCCCACTTAGATGTTTTCGATTCCAATGTCCACAAATAAGCTAAGACTATCGCAAGTGGGTATACAGCCATATTCATGAAACGAATGTAAATCCAAGACGACGTTTCTGTAAAATAAAACAGAGATGCGATATATACCGAGATAAAGCAATACCTAAACAAGAAAACTAATGCAGTCTGATTCCGATCTGTTTTTAAAATATTTTCATACAATAGTTTACGTGCTATATAAAAAATGGAGATATAAGATGGAGTCATTGTAATTATTTGTGTGACAAGACCTATAGAATTTGCAGTAGATCTTTCTTGATCAATATAACTGAGACCGCCATCCATACTATTTCCGCCAACCTCACTTCCAAGCCCCGTCAACATAAGTACTATGCTGTAGTTATTTACAATATAGGTAGTAACAGCAGTAAGGAATGGGTATAATATCAGCAGTATTCGATAAGAGTGCTTATTTAACGGGAATATTGCTAAAACAACAAAAGCAATATTGACATACATGCTTTTATGAAAATAGTAAGAAGCCACAATTAAGAACAATGCGGCAACCTTTTTCCAATATTTGTCATACACAAAAAAAGCCGTACATCCAAATACAAGCATAGAGCAACCTAGAATAACACGAGAGTACCCTGCAAAAGCCAGAAAAATCGCTGTGGCAGTCAAAAAGTGTCTGTTTTTGATATCAAGTAAATTTGCAGTACAATATATAAAGAGAAATGCACTACCCCATATATAGAATCGCCATAAAAAATAGTTACCTCTAGCAATAATAGATAGGTAATTGTAAACATCCTCAAAGGCTTCTACGCCATAAACAGAAATAAACGCCCTATTCTCAAACAACTCCCATGTATGATATGTATCATACTCCCAAAAGGAAAACACATTTATCAATATTATAAGCAGAAAGAAAATTCTACATTTCACATTGACTGAATTCCTTAAAGGACTTCGATATGATTGCAAAGGCTTTGCTATATAAAGTATTGCAAAATAAGCGACATAACATATAAAAGCAAGCCGCCATGAGTATATATAGTTATCTGTCATATAATTTGTCGTTAGTTCAAACCTATATATCGTTTCAATTTCCGAACAGCGATTGAAAATTTCGATGTAACGTCGGATTTGGCTTTAAAATAGTAATGCCTATATGTATTAGGGCGGGTACCCATTGCAAGACGAGTACACTCTTGAAAACTCATCGAAAAAATTCTATTAAAGAAATTTAAATAATTTTCATTGAGTTTTCTGTCATAATAAGACTGTTTATCTGTTTGCCAAGGTTGCGAAATCATTCGGCACCACAAATGATTATCCTTGTCAACTCGACATATCTCTTCAATAATTTCCTCAATAGTCTCAAAATTATTGCAATTTATGAAACAATCGGGATTTATATGCCTTACCACAAGTGGATCACCCCAATAAATGGGCACCGTGTGAGCCTCAAGACTAGTAAGTATTTTCTCAGAGGTATAACCTGGAAAAATTGCGTTCTCTGATGCTATTGAAAATTTATAATGGCTCTTTTTTACTGTACATTCATTTGCATGACCGACAAAGCCAGTACCCGCTTCTTTGACATTTTTCAGGTGTTTACCCAAAGAATCTACACGCTTATATTTGCTTATCTCATGAAAAAGTCTATCCCTCATAGGATGCGCATTGGGGTTTGAATATAAGAAATTACAAAACCCTGTTTTCCTTTGAAGTTCTTTTAGTGCAGCCTCTTCGTTTTCTATATCATTTTTTTCAGTTGAGACAAAACCATCGCCAAAAAATTTGAACGGTGAAGGCAGGGGGCTATAGCGATCGTTCAGCTGTAAATCAGGATTGAACCCAACAGCATAATCATATAAATTAAAATCGGGATACTCGGCTTCACCTGCATAATATATCTTGATATTGTTTTTATTAAATAATTGTCTAAACATATCTCGATAATGTTGGTTAGTGTTTATATGTTCACTTACGATAACATAGTCCGGTTCGTTTTCTTCCCAGACGAAATTAAAAACACTTGACAATTCCTGTAATCCTACATATTTCAAAAAACTCTCCACGTCATGACATAGTGGATGTAGCATTATAATTCTTACTTCTTTTTGCATAATTTAAATACGAATTTATTTAAAGCATTACGTTCATTCTTATTAAAGATAAATGCGTAAAAAACACCAATTACAATAGATGCCATTACCAAGGAGAAAATTACAAATCTGACATATATTGGAAGTGCTATTTGATTGTTGCAATTTAGAGCAAAGAGTGAAGATACAAAAAGACAAATTGAAACAACAAAAAGTTTCCCCCAAAGTCTAGTATAGTTGAAACCTGAATATCTATTATAACAATATAAGACAGACAATATTGCAAGAAGCATTGATAATACACATGACACTCCTATACCCTCAATACCAAAAACTTTTGTAAAGCCCATAAATGGGAACACAATCGATAACAGATAACTTATAAGTGTTAGCGTCTGAACTGACGATACTTTATTAATTCCACTAAGGTATGTATTTTGCCCCATTGGAATTTTCTCCAATATATACATAAGCATGAAGCATATACACAGTACAGAAGAGTGAGAAGGCACGGTTTTTAACCAAAGTAGTAACAAGTCGTCAATATTTGTAATAATTACTGTAGAAAGTAATAAAATCAAGCAAGTACCAAATTTCGAAATTGAAAAGCACAACTCGTTCGCGCTCTCCTGATTATTCGCACCGATTCTTTTATATACTTCTGGTGAAGTAGCAGAACCTAGCGCATTCGTCAAATTTGCAGATTGTGTAGCAACTTGATTAGCAATTCCCAAAGCTGCATTACCTTGAGTACCAAATTGCAAGTTAACAATAATTGAAACACCTTGTGTCCTGCATAAGTGACCAAAACTTCCGAGAAAATTCCAGAAAGCAAATTTTATTATCTCTTTCGCTTTTGACACATTGAAACTTGCAGACAAAAAGTGACGACAGTAATCATATTTCTTCATTGCCACTACTATTAGCAAAATGTAAACAATAGTATTGGAGATTGACATTAGAAAAGCATAAGTAACTAGGGAATCTGTATGAAAATATCTAAGTAAAAATGCTGAAACAAAATAGAGGAACGATTGAAGAAGAGTAATTAATGAATATGTAACTATATTCTGGTTTGCTATAAAAGAAGCAGTGTATGGTACCGCAATCATCGCAAAAGCAGACGATATAATTGCGACTTGGAAAACTGTGATAGTCGTTGATACCCTATTTACAGGTATGTCTAACCAATTTTCTATTGCATAAACTCCTATAAAATAACCAAGTATTAATATAATAATAGGTATAACAGTATGTATAACTGTGATTGTTTTGAATAATTCTTTAACTGTTTCTTTATTATTCTCTCCTATGGCGATAGCAATGAATCGCGAGTTTCCATTAGCCAGAATTGTGTTTAAAAAAACAACTATAGCCAAGATTGAACCTACGAGGGAATAAATGCCAAAATCAGAAATACCTAATGCAGCGAGTACCCATCTGCTACTAAAAAGGACAAATACTATACTTATTATTGTTCTAGAATATGACGCAATTGTATTGAGTATAATTTTCATTGACCTATATTTTTATCCACGAACCTAATAATTCGTCGTATTTGATATCATCAAAGCCATCGAACCCACTTCCATCAAAGAAAGTTAACTCACCATATTTTATCTCTGTTCTGTTCAATATATACCAGTCAACCCTGATGTGGTGATGTCCTTTACATAATTTCTTGGTGATAGACAACATTTCATCCAAACATTCAGGTTTTGGGTAAGAGATTTTAGATGCGACATATGGACCTCCTTGACTAATATCTGTTAAATTCCAGTCTGTATCATAAAATTCCTGATGCTGCCCACTCGTATATCTTCCTGAATGAAACTCTATTAGTTTTGGTTCACCTTCAAAACAAAGGACTTTATAATCATGCAAATCCTTATCTAAAGAATCCTCAATAAATTCTTCTGCTATAATTTTTCTTTCAACATCCTTATAAGGCCATTCACGAGACTGAACGTAAGCACTATGATTAAGAGAGCGATTAAGTTTTTTTATGGCTTCCTCAAAATTAAAGGAGCTTTTATCTTTACAAATCACAACCCCCATACTTCCTCCATCATGTGTAGTTTTAAGCACAAACCGATTAGGCAAAGAGTTAAAATCAATCTCTTCCGGACGACTCCAAACACCAATTGTCGGAATAATATACTTTTCACCAATAATAGATGCAACAATTTTTTTTACTTTGTATTTATCCACTAAGTCGCAGTATTCAGGTTTTCTATTATACAATTTCAGCCATTGCAATTTTTCATTGAATGTCTTCGGATTTTTCAGATTTAAACTCTGTCCCATTACAAAATAAAACATATATTTCAGATACATTTTATCATTTTTCCAATAAGGAGCGGTATGAGTCATAAATGCACGACCAATCTCTCTCGGATGGGATATTGCTCTTTTGATGTTTTTAAATAATGACATATTATATTACTTTAAAATATTGCTGTCCGATAAAAATCAGGACTTGATTAATTCTAGTTTGCACTCAATTTAGGGTATAACCCTTTGTATAGGCACTTTTGCAAGTGCCTACATGTTGAGTTGTTAAAATGTAAGTATTCGGTGAACACCGTATTGCATGATCTCAAATAAAGCAGTAACTTTGCACGGCGGCATAGTCATTGCCTTTTTTGAGACAAGCACAGGAGGTTATGCCCTCCACCAGCCCATGCTAATGGGGAGCGCACTTTTATTTGACTAAAATTTTAATTCATGTTTATCATCCCTCATCTTCCCAAAACTCAGGAAGAAGAGTATAAAGTTTATCCTTGGGCGTCGTCTTTATGTTTTTCAGTACATAAGAGAGCCAACGCTCCGGATTTTTACCCAGTACCTTGCAAGCACCAAACAATGAGTACATCATCGCTGCCCGCCTGCAGGCATCCAAGTAACGACAGAACAAATAAGACTTCTTGCCCATCACCATGTCACGGATCAACCTTTCAGTGTCCGTGTTGTCTATCGGCATCCCGGGGATAGACAGGTAATGGGTCAACTCATCATAGTTGCGAAGCAGGTAATTCAGCGCCTTGAAGATTAGGCTGTCCTTTGGCACGTCGAGAATCGTATTCGCCGCCCAGGCCCGGAAGGTCTCCCATATAGGACCTGCATGCTCTTGCCTGAACCTGGCCTTTTCCTCGCCAGCCAGCCCTTTCTCCTTGATTATCTCCTCCACAAGATAGGAGTCTTGGTAGAAGAGCAACGCCGTCTGGGACAACTGTGGGTTTTCCCTCAAGGAACGCTCCGACATACGACGGGCATGAGCCACGCACCGGCACAGGACAAGACCGTCTATTTTCTTCATCCAGTCGTAACCTGCATAGGCGTCACACATGAAGACATTGCCGGTCCAATCCTTCAGGTTGTCCACAATGTCGGCCTTGCCACACTCGCACTTGTTGTTGGTGTTGACAAGGAAAACGGGGATTCCCGTTGTCACCGAGCGATACTGAATCAGGTAATGTCCCACCGCCTTGTGCTTCTCGCTGTTGATAATCGGGAACGGACTTCCGTCACCAGCCAGCAACAAGCTGTCACTTTAGGACCGTTAAGCCACAAAGTGAGCAAATTTTTATTGTCTTTTAAGAAAAAGGTCTGTTCAACTTACTCCCAAACGGCAACAGTAGCTGGATACCATTTATGAGCGAGCAAATCCGTAAGCTTGTCCTTTGCCGTCGTTTTGATTCTACGGAATACTATGCAAAGATACTCTAATGGATCCAAGTTGTGCCTACAAATGTTTGCGAAATGAGACATCAAGCGAGCAAAGCGAACACCTGTCTCTGGACTGCCAACGAAATAACTGTTATTGCGATATTTCGCTACCCTTCTAATCTGTCTAATACTTTGCATACCACTCTACAAAATGGCGTAACCCATCTCTCAACGATGTATTCGGCTTGAATCCAAAGTCTTGCTCCAGAGGGGTAGTGTCAGCGTAGGTAACGGGGACATCTCCAGGCTGCATCGGGACAAGCTCCTTATGGGCCTCAAAGTCGTAGTCTTTGGGTAGCACGCCAGCGCGCACCAATTCTTCCTGAAGAATGGTGACGAAGTCGAGGAGATTCTCGGGAGAATTGTTGCCGATGTTATACACCTTGTAAGGCGGAATAGGCAGACCGTCCTCCCCATTTGCTTTCTCGGGGGCATGCTGCATAATGCGGACCACTCCTTCCACAATGTCTTCGACATAAGTAAAATCGCGCTTGCAGTTGCCGTAGTTGAAAATCTTGATGGTCTCACCCTTGACCAGTTTGTTGGTGAAACCAAAGTAGGCCATGTCGGGACGGCCTGCTGGACCATAGACTGTGAAAAAGCGGAGGCCTGTTGACGGAATGTTATAGAGTTTGCTATAAGCGTGCGCCATCAGTTCGTTACTCTTCTTCGTGGCGGCATAGAGTGATACGGGGTTATCCACCTTGTCGTCTGTGGAGTACGGTACCTTCTTGTTGCTGCCATAGACCGAGGAGGATGAGGCATAGACTAAATGCTCGACCTCGTGGTAACGGCAGGCCTCCAAGATATTGTAGAATCCGATAAGGTTGCTCTGTATATAAGCGTCGGGATTGGTGATGCTGTAGCGGACCCCTGCCTGAGCGGCAAGGTTCACGACAACGGCAATCTTGTTTTCCGTGAAGATTTTCTCTACAGTGTCTTTGTCTGCGATGGAGGCATGAACAAAAGTCCAATCCCCATGCAAGGCTTCGATTTCTTTCAGACGCTCATACTTGATGTTAACATCATAGTAGTCTGTAATAGAATCAATACCAATGACCTTGATGTTCTTGACATCGTGGAAGAGTCGCTTGACGAGGTTGCTGCCGATAAAGCCAGCAGCGCCCGTCACTAGGACGGTTTTGCCCTCGAGATTTATGTTATACTTTACCATGTTTTCTGTTTATGTTTATAGGGGTTACACATATAATACGATGTCTCAGCACAGGGCCGAGAGACGTTGAGGATATGGTTGGCAGGCAAGCTGCCAAGGGGTTTCACATTAATCGCCGTTAATCGAACATTAATCGGTCGTTAATGCTTTCTATGAGAGTATGGTATTTCAAAGCTGAGTTTATACATTCTCAACTTTTTTCAGGAACAATCTAGCTTCCTCAATTGTCTTTTCAATATATGCTTGAGTAAGATGTTGTGTAGTGTATCCTTTATGAGCAATATCGTTTCTCATATCATGAAGTCGGGGCCAATCAGATAGATGATTGGTGATAAAACCAAGACTCTTGTTCTTTTCCGTCTGAATATGATTGTAGAAAGACTCTATAATGCTAAGACCTTTATCTTGTTTCTTGTTTTTAGCAATATCCTTCAAGATTGATTCTATATAAGTACATATCTGAACTACCATCGATTGGAGGAATGTCTGCTCCATATCGTCTGGAATTGAAATATTAAAGACATTGAGATAATATTGTTCACGTTCATGTCGTATCTCAGGATCACCTTCTGACTCCTCTTCTGCCAATTTTGATATATTTCCAATCATTGAAGTCCGCATATCATCAACAGATTCCATAACGGAAGACAGAAGACATTGAAGACATCTTGCCTTCTCATGTATCACCCACTCTCTATCAGTCATTCCCTTTGCAATAGCCATTATTATTAGTTTTTATTTATCCAGCAATACAGCGTTCCCGCTATTTATCAGCGAGTTAGTTATACCCATCTATTCTAACGAAGCTTTGAATTTGTATTATTTAACTATCAAGCGACAGGCTATGATGGTTTGGTATCCTCGGCATTCTTGCCGTCCTTAAAATGGCGTACATAGTCACATGGTAAGAACGAAGCATCAACCTCCTCGCCACAAAGAATGCGGGTATGTATGTCCTCTACGTACTCACCGAAGTTGACATTGTTCAATTTGCAACTTTCCAACAGACCGAACATAAAGAAGATGTTCTGATTACTCTTCACCCATAAAGCGCTGCAAGGCGGACATGATTCTGAGCTCTTTGGCAGAGGGAGCCTTGACGCCTTCCATCGCACAGTTTAAGAAGAATGGGAGGCTCGGAGCAAGGGACTCGCGGAGTTCCGTAGGCATAAGCATGTGCCATTCGTTCTTTGCATCATCACAATAAGTGACGACGAGAAGGTATTTCTGAAGGATGTAAGGGGTCTTGCGTTGCTTGCGCACCACATAGGTGTCATCGCCTCCGCGCACAAACTCGTCAAGGATCAGAAGTTCGGTCTTGCTGAGCCTGCTGAGGATCTCAATGGGATTGTCCAGGACTTCCAAAGCGACTCTGCGGCTGGTCTCGTCTTTCCGAAGATTGGGGCTGACATACAAGTCGAACTTCTTGCAGACCTTTAACATTTTCACCTTCGTAGTGGAGTTTATGATCTGCTGCAACATTATGTTGGATGACTTGAAGTCTTTATTGGGAATCGTAATCATTATGTAGCGTAAACATTTGTGGCGTGCTAGCCGCCAAGTTTTTCACATTAATCGTCGTTAATACTTTTTTCTTTGTCATCAGTCTGATGTCAATCCTTTTTGGGTTGGGATGAGGAATGGAACTGCTGATAGGCTTCCTGGACATTGGGGGCAACAATATGATTGCCCCCCAGAATGTTGATGATGACCTGTGGGTCTTGATGTTCTCTGAGATTGTCGATGGCGCAATGGTACTGCTCGGGGAACATGGCGCGCAGAAGACATTTCACACGGGAGAGGTCGACTCTGCTATTCTCATTCAGAAATCCTTGAGCTCTCGCTATCAGCGTCTGATAGCAGACATCGAGGGTGTCAGAAACGACACTTGAGGTGGGCGTACGATCGAGACTCTCAATGAGCGATGGCAGTTCAGCCTTCACACGGTCAATGACGGCTTGGACAATGTGTTCGTCCACAACCACGTCTGTTGGCTTTGTCTGTGGCGTTTCCAATTGCTTTGCCGTGGAAGACGGGGCTTCCAGCTCTTTTGCGGGTTCTTCGTTCGACTCTGAAGCATGAGAAACGGAAAACAGGTCAAAAAAGTTCAAAGAGTGTAGCCCAAGAGATTGGCTTTGCTTATAGCTAAGGTATGCAGCAACGGCTATTTTTGCAACAATTAGATCTACTATCATGGCAGTCAACGATTGAAGTGTTATTTACGGCGAGCTATTAAAGCATCATTGATGCGGGCGCGAACGTTGTTCACGCTTCTTCCAGAAGTGAAGTTTGTGGCGAAAGGCAGCAGGAGCTGGATAAAAATCTCCTTGACAACAGTCTCCTCAGTGAGTTTGGCGTCTTGGTCCAGCATAGAGACGACAACCTTGGCGAGTTCTGTGGCGTTGCGGGAGTCACGTATTTGGGCGAGGAAGCCCGGGATGCGGTCCTTGCTAATATAGAGGGCGAGGTTCTTGGGCTCGGGAGAAGCAACCTCGGGGGAATGGTCTTCAGCGGCTTCCTGCTTGCTGAGTATTTGCTTGGCAAACTGGTCGCCATAGAAGTTTTGTACGGCCTTTGTGGCGTTGGGCAGAACCTGGACGATACTGTCGTGGATGCTAATTTTTACGTCGTTCATAATGCGGTTTTGGTTATTTATGAGAAAATGGGTAAATGAATTGCGAACGGAATGAATGGATTATGAATGGATTGTAAACAGATTGCAAACGGTTATGAATGGATTTGCATTCGGTTGTGCCATTTCGTAATTTTGCATAAGACAAGCTGCACTCGGCAATTTGAAAGCACGCTTTCATTGCGCTCATTTGCATTGTCTTTGCATCCGTAATCACCGTCAACAACTGGCAAGGTAAATCATTATCAACTTCAAAAACTTTCAAGGCAATGAAAAAAAATCGCAGTCCCACCAAGTCCGCAGAACGGCGGCTAAACAAATCGGTTACGTATCGGTCTCGTATCGTTTCCGTATCAATCTCGTATCAATCCCGTATCGTTCTCGTATCGTCCTCCTATCGTTCTCCTATCGTTCTCGCTTCCGGAAGCGGAAACAATACGGAAACGATACGGAAACAATAGAAGAAGCAAGGGAGAAACAAGG
>OJLA01001304.1_pt1 | contig 17248 bp, 17 predicted proteins | sample 1596611 | NCBI WGS metagenome assembly OJLA01 (sample SAMEA4350168, study PRJEB24818) | metagenome | biome: human; feature: gut; material: faeces | place: Denmark | collected 2013-09
ACAGAGTATCGCCACGGACGGAAATATCTCAGGCGCGATATGGGCCTGCATGGGCTACACGGTCCTGCTGTGCTTCGCCCTGTTCAAGACCGGCAGCCTCTCTAAGAGCCTGTTCGGAGCGCATTAAGGAGGCTTGATAAATTGGCGTATGTAACCATTCCAAAGGATTTGACGAAAGTAAAATCCAAAGTGCTGTTTGGGCTTACCAAACGGCAGCTTATATGTTTCGGAGCGGCGGCACTCATCGGAGTACCGCTTTTCTTTTTGCTCAGACGCACGGCCAGCAACAGCGCCGCCGCGTTCTGCATGATTATCGTCATGCTCCCGTTCTTTCTGCTCGCCATGTATGAGCGGCACGGCCAACCCCTGGAAGTGGTGGCCGGACAGGTCATCCGCTGTATGTTCCTGCGGACGAAAGAGCGGCCTTACCAGACAAAGAATTTCTACGCAGCCTTGGAGCGGCAGGCCCAGGCGGAAAAGGAGGTGAAAGCCATTGTTCAGAAAGCGAAAGCCAAAGCCGCAGGCACGACAGGCGGCAAAACCCGCGGTAAAGCTGACCACCGCAGAAAAGCGTGAGATCAGCCGTATCCTGGAAACTGCCAGAGGCGACGGCAAGGTACATTCCGCACAGGACACCTTACCGTTCCGCCAGATGTACCCGGACGGTCTGTGCAAGCTGGACGACCACACCTGGTCGAAGTGTATCGAGTTCGAGGATGTGAATTATCAGCTTGCAAAGCCTGACGACCAGACGGCGATCTTTGAAGCCCTCTGCGATATGTATAACGCCCATGACGCTTCTATCGGGATGCAGCTCTCCCTTGTGAGCCGCCGCATGAACCGGGAGGATTTTGTGAAGCGTATCGAGATCGCGGCGCAGGGAGATCACTTCGACCATATCCGTGAGCTTTACACACAAATGCTCCGCAAGCAGCTTGAACGGGGCAACAACGGTCTTATCAAAACAAAGTATCTGACCCTCACTATCGAGGCACGGGACAGCAAAACCGCACGGGCACGATTTTCCCGGATCGTCATGGATGCCCTCAACCATTTCAAGGTCATGGGTGCTCTGGCAAAGGAGCTTGGCGGCAAGGAGTGGCTGAAAACGCTACACGGCATCCTGCACCCGGACGGGGAACGGTTTGCCTTTGAATGGAGCTGGCTTGCCCCTTCCGGCCTGTCGGTTCAGGATTTTATCGCACCATCTTCCTTCCGCTTCGGTGAAGCACGGAAGTTCACGATGGCGGATAAATTCTGTGCCGTGTCCTTTCTGCAGATCAGCGCACCGGAAATGGATGACCGTATGCTCACCGAGCTGCTGGATACGGACAGCGGGCTGCTTGTCAGCCTCCATATCCGCAGCATGGACCAGAACGAGGCAATCAAAACGGTCAAGCGGAAGATCACTGACATTGACAGTATGAAGATCGACGCACAGAAAAAGGCAGTGCGGGAAGGTTTCGATATGGATATCATCCCCACCGATCTTGCCACCTACGCAAGCGAGGCAAAGAACATCCTCCGTGACCTGCAAAGCAGAAATGAGCGAATGTTCCTGATGACCTTCCTGGTGGTGAACTTTGCGGACAGCGGGCAAAAGCTGGAGAATGACCTGCTCCGTGCGGCAAGCGTGGCGCAGAAATATAACTGCTCCCTGGTGCGGCTGGACTTTCAGCAGGAGGACGGCTTCGTGTCGGCTCTGCCCCTGGGTGTCAACCGCATTAAGATACAGCGCGGACTTACCACTTCGGCGGTGGCGGTGTTCGTTCCCTTCACCACGCAGGAGATTTTCCACGGCGGTGAAGCCCTCTACTACGGGCTCAATGCCACTTCCGGCAACATGATCCTTGCCGACCGCAAAAAGCTGAAAACACCCAACGGCATGATCTTAGGCACACCCGGCAGCGGCAAGAGCTTTTCCGCAAAGCGTTCCATCGTGGGTGTGTTCCTGAACACAAAGGACGATATCCTGATCTGCGACCCGGAGGCGGAATATTTTCCGCTGGTGAACCGGTTGGAAGGCCAGGTCATCAAAATCTCGCCTACCAGCACGCAGTATGTGAACCCTATGGATATCAACCTCAATTACAGCGAGGATGATAACCCGCTGGCGTTGAAATCCGATTTTATCCTGTCGTTCTGTGAATTGGCGGCAGGCGGCCGGAACGGTCTGGAGCCAGTGGAAAAGACGGTCATTGACCGTGCCGTGCGGATCGTGTACCGCCCCTATATTGCAGACCCTCGCCCGGAGAATATGCCGCTGCTGGAAGATTTGTATGACGAGATCAAGCGGCAGCCGGAGCCGGAGGCGCAGCGGATTGCGGCAGCGTTGGAACTGTATGTGCATGGCAGTCTGAATGTTTTTAACCACCGTACCAATGTGGATATCAACAACCGCATTGTCTGCTTTGATATCAAGGAGCTGGGAAAGCAGCTCAAAAGCCTGGGTATGCTGGTGATCCAGGACCAGGTATGGAACCGTGTTTCCCAAAACCGGGATCAGGGTAAATCCACCTGGTACTTCGTGGACGAGTTCCACCTTCTGCTGCGCGGCGAGGTTGGTTCCTGGAGCGTAGAGATTTGGAAACGCTTTCGCAAATGGGGCGGTATCCCCACGGGAATCACGCAAAACATCAAGGACCTGCTTTCCTCCCCGGAGATCGAGAATATCTTTGAAAACAGCGATTTTGTGTACCTTCTGAACCAGGCCAGCGGAGACAGGAAAATCCTCTGCGAGCGCCTGAATATCTCCAACCAGCAGGCGGCGCATATCAGCAACGCAGGCCCCGGCGAGGGGCTGATCTTCTTCGGTAATGTGATCCTGCCTTTTGTGGATGACTTCCCGAAGGACAATGAACTTTACAGTATTATGACGACAAAACTTGGTGAAACCGGGAAAGGAGAAAACGAACATGAATGATCCCCGCTATTTGCATACGGAAGAAAAACAGGAGGGCGAAACCTTTTTTGATGTGATGAACCGGCTGATTGCCAGAAGTAAGGCGGTCACGGCGGATATGGAGGCGGTTCTTGTGGAACTGGAAAGTGAGATTGAACCGTTCCGTGCACCGAAGAACCATGAATAAACTGACCCATGTGAGCCTGTTTTCCGGCATTGGCGGTCTGGACCTGGCGGCAGAGGCTGCCGGGTTTGAAACCGTCTGCCAGTGTGAGTGGGCGGATTTCCCGCACTCCGTCCTCTCCGCACGATGGCCGGATGTTCCCAGGTTCCGGGATATCACTACTTTCACGAAGGAGGCGTTTTTTGAAAAAACAGGACTTGAAACAGTTACCGTTATCTCAGGCGGCTTTCCCTGTCAGCCCTTCTCTACCGCCGGAAAACGGAAGGGCTTTGCGGATGAACGCTACCTGTGGCCGGAAATGTGCCGCGTTATTACCGAGCTGCGGCCCCGTTGGGTGCTTGGGGAAAATGTTGCTGGATTCATCAATATGGGGCTCGACAAAACGATCTTTGACCTGGCAAAAGCGGGATACGCTGTTCTCCCATTCGTATTTCCGGCTTGCGGTGTCGGCGCATGGCATGAGCGCCAGCGAACTTTTATCGTCGCGGCTGATGTTTCCCACACCCCTTGCCTCCGACAACAACACCGCCAGGGACGCGGCAAGCCTGGATGTGTTCCTGTCGGACAATGGGATATTCCGCAAGAGGAACCGAAACGGGGCGATCTGGAGCCTCAGCCTGTCGGCGGCGGTATTCTATCTGACCCCGGTGGCGTCGGACGGTTTCCGCTCAACCTTGAAGCCATCGGCCTTCAATCCGGCGAAGAAGGACGGGAACCTGTCGGCGCAGATCATCTCCCAGGAACAGCCGGTGTCCGAAACGGCAGCACTGAACCCGGATTGGGTGGAATGGCTCATGGGCTTCCCGAAAGGATGGACGGACGTATCCTCTGGGCCGCCGAACCGGAAGGAATCCCCCGCATGACCGAGCGCATGGATGACCGGGCACTGCGGCTGAAAACATTGGGAAATGCGGTCTGCCCGCCCCAGGCCTACCCTATTTTTCGCTATATCGCCATGATCGAGAATGGCACCTGCGGCGACTTTTGCCCTTATGGAAAGGAAGGTGACTGCCTATGAGGGAACTGAAAGCGACCGATAAGATCACGCAGAAAATGACCCGTGACGGTGCGGTATCGGAAAACCTTGCCACGGGAGAGGTGGAACATATCAGCAGCCGGGAGCCGGAAACGGAACTGTCCGCTTCTTCGGAAGAATCCGCTGGCGCTGCGGCTGACCTTGCCCTGCGTGCGGCGGAACACCATGAGAAGAAAAGCGCACGAAAGGCGGAAAAGGCTGACACCCAGGCGGTGCGGGATGGTTCTGCCGCAAGGCAGCGCCCGTCCTCCCGCCTGCAATTTACCGAGGAAGAACGTGCCGATCCCGTACTTGGAAAGTACATCGACCGTTCCGACCGTGCGGCGGACAGGCTGGACGCGGCAAAAGCCGCTATCCCCACAAAGAAAGTTCTCCGTACCGAGCGTGCTTTTGACGAGACAGCCGGAAAAGGCAAAACGCAGCTTCACTTTGAAGAAGTGGAGAAACGCCCCAATGGACGCCTGCGGCACAATCCGCTTTCTCGGCCGGTCCATGAGATCGTCCACGCTGCCCATGCGAAGGTGCATGAGGTGGAACAGGAAAATGTGGGTGTAGAGGCCGGACACAAAGGCGAGGTGCTGACGGAGCGTGGGCTTGCCTACGGAAAAGGCAAAGTCCGTGCCGCCGTCCACCATCACCGCACAAAGCCCTGGCGTGATGCGGCGAAGGCAGATCAGGCTTCTTTTAAGGCAAACGCCGATTACCTTTACCAAAAGGCACTGCATGATGATCCTGCATTGGCGGCTTCTAACCCGGTATCCCGCTTTCTGCAGAAACAGCGGATCAAGCGGAACTATGCAAAGGAACTGCGACAAGCAGAGAAAACCGCAAAGAACACAGCGGCCTCGGCGAAAAGTGCGGCACAGAAAGTAAAGGACGCATTCAAGGAAACCTTTCTCTACATCAAGCATCATAGCCGGGCGGTTCTGTTGGTGATCGGCATTGGTGCCTGTATTGCCTTGCTGTTTGGCGGGGTATCTTCTTGTTCCATGATGGCAGGTTCCGGTGTGGGCGGTGTATTTACTTCCTCTTATCTCTCCGAGGACACGGATATGCTGGCTGCAGAGGCGGCCTACTGCGAATTGGAGCAGGAGCTTCAATATGAGCTGGACCACTATGAGACTCTGCACCCCGGATATGACGAATACCGTTTTGATCTGGACGAGATCGAACATGACCCTTATGTGCTGATCTCCATTCTCACGGCGTTCCATGAAGGTGTGTTCACCATCGACGAGGTTCAGGAGGAACTGCAAATGCTCTTTGAAAAGCAGTACATCCTGACGCAGACCGTGGAAGTGGAGGTGCGCTATCGGACGGAGACACGGACAGACAGCAAGGGAAATGACTATGACGTGGAAGTACCGTACAACTACTATATCTGCAAGGTGAAGCTGGAAAACTTCGATCTTTCCCATGTGCCGGTCTACATCATGGACGAGGAAATGCTTTCCCTGTATGCGGTCTATATGGCAACGCTGGGAAACCGGGAAGATTTGTTCCCCGGCTCCGGCTATGTAGACAAGTACACCAAACCGCCCACCACCTATGATATCCCGCCTTCCGCACTGGAAGATGAAACCTTTGCGACGCTCATTACCGAGGCGGAGAAGTACATCGGCTATCCCTATGTCTGGGGCGGCAGCAATCCGAACACTTCTTTTGATTGCTCCGGCTTCGTATCCTGGGCGCTGACGCAAAGCGGCGTCTGCAATACGGGCAGGCTGGGAGCCCAGGGGCTCTACAATATTTCCACCCCGGTATCCTCTGCCAACGCAAGACCCGGCGACTTGATCTTTTTCGTCGGCACTTACGATACGCCGGGCGTTTCCCATGTGGGTATCTATGTGGGCGGTGGAAAAATGCTGCATTGCGGCGACCCCATCCAGTATGCAGATATCAACACAAGCTACTGGCAATCCCACTTTTACGCTTTCGGGCGACCGCCCTACAACTAAAAAACGATATGGAGGTAATTTGATTTATGGCAACGACACAGAAAATCCGCAATGACATTGCGAAAACCAAAGAAAAGATCACGGAGCAGCAGAAACGCCTTCGTGCGCTGGAGGCTCAGCTTGCGGAGGAAGAAAATCTGGAAATCGTCCGCATGGTGAAAGCCGTGAAGATGGACAACAAGGAACTGACTGCCTTCCTGAAAGCCTATGCCAGCGGTATGATCTCCCTGCCGGAAGGTATGCTGCAGGAGGGCAACACCGAGAATGAGGAAACGGAGGGATACGAGGATGAAGCATAACTTTATGACAAAAATGGTATCGGCTCTTTTGGCGGTGGTGCTCAGCACTGCCGCTTTTTCTGTCACCGCCTTTGCCAGCGGCGGCGAGGAAAGCACGGAGTCCGTGGCTGAACAGGAAACGGCCGGTGATGTCTCTGATCTGCTTTCCGCTCTGGCCGGCAGCCAGGTCACGGTATCCGTCACCGAGGACGGTATCCAGTTCAGTTCCGGCGAAAATGACTCCGGGCAGACCGGCACCGTCACCACGGGCGGCGGCAATCTGAATGTCCGCACGGGTGCGGGAATGGACTACACCGCCTTCACCCAGCTTCCCAACGGAACGACCGTGAAGGTGATCGGCACGGACGGCGACTGGCTGAAGGTCATCCTGCCGGAGAAAGTCGGCTATGTCTATTCCGGCTATATGACGGTAAGTGACGGCGAGACTGGTTCAGGGGAAGGTCCTTTCTCTCTGGACGCGGAAACGCTGGAAAATCTGCTGGGGATGCTGGGCGGCGGCTTGAATGGCGGTGCCGCCTTGACTCCGGACGGGAACCTTTCGCTGATCGACGATATCGGCAGCCCGACCGCCAGCGGCAAGCAGTTTATTACAGTGGAAACGAAGAACGGCAATGTGTTCTATCTCATTATCGACCGTGACGACGAGGGCGAGGAAACCGTGCATTTTCTGAACCAGGTGGATGAAGCCGACCTCATGGCGCTCACGGAGGATGGAGAAAAGGCGGAAACACCTATTGTCTGCACCTGTACGGAAAAGTGCCAGGCCGGAGCGGTCAATACCGCTTGCCCGGTCTGCGTAAAAAACCTCAGTGAATGTGTTGGCACAGAACAGAAAGCTGCGGAGCCCACCGAACCGGAGAATCCGGAACCCGAAAAGAAAAGCAATACCGGGGCGATCCTGGCGGTGCTGCTGATCCTTGCAGCCGGAGGCGGCGCGGCGGTCTATTTCCTGGTGCTGAAACCGAAGCAGGGAAAGAAAGTTCCCGCTGATCTGGATGATTTCGACCTGGAGGATGAAGAAGAATATCTGACTGAGGACGAGGAAACGGAGGAAAAGAATGAGTAAACTGATTATCGCAGAAAAACCGAGTGTGGCAAAATCTATCGCATCGGCCCTGGGTGCTTCATCCAGGGCCGACGGCTTTTATGAGGGCAGCGGCCTTCTTGTGTCCTGGTGTGTGGGGCACCTGGTATCCCCGATGGATGCGGGCGGCTATGACAAGAATTTCAAAAAATGGCGCTATGACGATCTCCCCATTCTGCCGGAGTCGTTCCGCTATGTGCTGGCACCCGGCAAAGAGGATGCTTTTGAAAATCTCCGTGCCCTGATGGACCGCCCCGACGTGGATACCATTGTCAATGCCTGTGACGCCGGGCGTGAAGGGGAGCTGATCTTCCGGCTGGTGTATGAAATGGCCGGATGCCGCAAGCCGATCCTTCGTCTCTGGATTTCCTCGATGGAGGACAGCGCTATCCGGGAGGGCTTTTCTGATCTGCGCCTCGGCGCTGATTATGAAGCCCTGTATCAATCAGCACTCTGCCGCCAGAAAGCGGATTGGCTGGTGGGGATCAACGCCACTCGTCTTTTCTCCGTTCTCTATCATCGTACCCTGAATGTGGGCCGTGTGCAGACACCTACGCTGGCAATGATGGCGGATCGTGACGCAAAGATCACACTGTTTCACAAGGAAAAATATCATCTGCTGCGCCTGACGCTGGACGGAGCCGAAGCGGTGTCAGAGAAGTTCACCGATCCGGCAGAGGCGGAACAGGCAGCGGCTATGTGCAAGGGTGTGACCGTCACCTGTACTTCCGTCACGAAGGAGCAAAAGAAGGAACAGCCGCCGAAGCTCTATGATCTTACCACCTTGCAGCGTGAGGCAAACCGCCTGTTTGGATACACGGCGAAGCAGACCCTCGACTACGCCCAGAGCCTCTACGAAAAGAAACTGCTGACCTATCCCCGCACGGACAGCCGTTATCTGACCTCCGACATGGCGGAAACGGTCTCCTGTGTGATCCACCTGGCGGCAAAGCTGCCGCCCTTTGATGGCTGCGGTAACTTCTTCCCGCTGGTAGAGTCCATGATCTCCGACAAGGATGTATCCGACCACCACGCCATTATCCCTACGATGGAGATTGAAAAAGCGGATATCAAGGGTCTACCTTTGGGCGAGCGCAATTTGTTCCTCCTTGTCTGCTGCAAGCTGCTGTGTGCATCGGCGGAGCCGTATGTGTATGAGACGGTCACGGCCACATTTGACTGCTGCGGCCATTCCTTCACCGCAAAGGGCAAGCGCGTCATCTCCGAAGGCTGGCGGGAAATCGACCGCATTTTCCGTGCCTTCTTGAAGGAAAAGCCTGCGGATGGGGACGGCGATACGCTCCCGGACTTCACCGAAGGGCAAACTTTTGACGGTGCGGAGGTTGCTGTTACCGAGCATTTCACCCAGCCGCCGAAGCCCTACACCGAAGCTATATGCTGTGAAAGGGGGATAAGAAATCGCCCATAGAAAGGAGAGTTTTTCAATGAAAGCAAAGAAAACGGACAACGGCAAGATAACCGCACTATACGAGCGTCTTTCCCGCGACGACGACCTCACAGGCGACAGTAACAGTATAATCAATCAAGAGTTACTATGTAGAGGGTGGTTTCTCCCACCTAATACATATGACTGCGGCTCATTTGTGGTGAATGGAACAGCAGTTGTAGGAAAGGAGCCAAAAAAGCCTTATAACCGCTGCAAATCAACACAAAAAGGAGCTGAACTTTATGAAATCTCTATTTGAGGAAATGGGCGGCACTTACCGTCAGGAGGGTGATTATCTTATCCCGAACCATGCGCTGCCGGACGAACCAGAATACCAGATCGGCAAGTACGGGCGTATGCGCCACAGCTATCTGAAAGAACATCGTCCGGTTCTCTATGCAAGCCTGCTCACAAGCGGAACGCTGCATCGGCACCTTGCCGAGATCGACCAAGCCTGCAACGAGCGTATGGCAATCATCGTTTCCGATATGGCAAGGCAGGAAGATGTGACCGAAGCGCTCAAAGCCGCCGACCAAATGGAATGGGTGCGCCGCATGAACAGCATCCGCAGCCGTGCTGAGGAAATTGTTCTGACTGAACTTGTATATAACTGATGAACGCCCGTTATTGGCTGCATGGCCGATAACGGGCGTTCTCTTATTCTTTGGGCAATACGAACCTATATTTGCCCTTGCCTTGACCGGCAACAGGTTCTATTAGTCCTGCGCTTTTGAGCTTATCTATCAATGCACCTGCCGGTGAGGAGGTTACACCCGCGAGCTTCATAATATCCGCTCGTGCAAATGCAGCGTCAAAACCAAATTTATGATACAGCTTTAGCATTGTTTCCTTGGTGCTTGCTTTCGCTTTCAGCCCTAAAAGGAGTGTTTCAAACAGCTGGTTTTTCTCAGAAACAACTGCTTTCTGCTCATCAAACAACTGGTTTTCATCCGAAATACTCGTTTTATCAATGGATTGCCCATAATTCAGGTTGTACAGCGTCACTTGGAATGAGATAACATCCGAGTAAAATTTAGGCTCCAACTCAGCACGGTAGTTATGGGCGGCATGATAGGATTCCGTGATCTTCTTAAAACCACTGCCTTGCCGCTCCATATAGCCCAATCTGCCGAAAATATCCGCAAGGATGGGATTGCGGCGTGTGGAGGAAATACTGGACAGATCCCGTTCCTGTATCCGTGTGCCGTCGGGCATACCACCGGGAGAATAAATGGTGAGACGGTCATCGTAAATATCAATGTGTACCTCGCTGCCCAGTATCAGATAATCACGATGGATCAGCGCATTGACAAGCGCCTCGAAAACGCTTCGTTCGCAGTAATCCGGCATTTCAATGCGGGAATCTGCGGTTTTCTTCCAGCGGGTTTTCATATTCCGCTTGACAAAGCTGACACCCTCATTGAGCAGGATAATCAGGCTGCCTGAATACTCTGCGCTGTCAAGCGCATCTACCATGCCGCCGCTTTTATCAAGACCGTTCCAATGAGTGCAGAACAGGCGGGAATGCCGGATGGGCGAATCGTCCGCAAGCAGAGCGCCTGCATTGGTCAGCTTGCCGTTTTCGTCCCGCATATCAAAGGAATCGAACAGCTTTTCTTCCATGCTGTTGCCTGTCCACGCCTTATACCGCTCCCGCAGCTTGGAAAAAGCGTAATCCTTAAAATCATACTCGGAAATCAGCTCGTCATAGGTGCGGTGCATTCCTTTGAGAATCAGCTGATTGAGCACATAGGACGGAGCAATCACGCTTTCATTGCCCATTCGGATATAGGCTTCCATGATACCGTCCGCTTTATAGTAATACGGCGTAGACCGTCCGGACGATACGGACAGGACAAGGATGTCCTTGCCGCTTTCCCGTTCAGGAGCAAGGACAAAACTCGGATAGGGCGTAATCCGCTCTTTGATCAGACGGCTGATCGTCTCTGCATCAGTCTGTGCATCGTTTAAGCCGACAGCATTTCTGTCATTATCAATACCAAAAAACAGCGTACCGCCAATTCCGTTTGCAAAGGCACTGACGCTTTTGAGCCAGCTTTTCGGCTTCTTTACCTCCAGCGCGACCTTGAAATCACATTCGGTCGCTTCTGCGATCCAGCGGTCAATCATCATTCTCACCGTCCTGTCCTCTATTCTTCCCCCGGCTCTTATAGACATTATACTGATTCTTGCACCGGGGACTGCAAAATGCGGAATTGGAGCGGCTGCTCAGGAACACCTTCTGGCAGTGCTTGCACAGCCGCAGGGGTTTCTCTCCGTCCACCAGTAGGAAGCTGAACATCATCTGGACGCCCAGCAGCAGGGAATGAAAATCCCAATAGATGGTCGGCTTGTCCAGCAGCTCAATATGATAGCTGGGTGCAATGCCGCCGAAGGCAGCCATGCCCTTGCGGTATAGATTCCGGGTGTCCTCATCGATCAGGTCATAATCGTTATAATACAGAATGGAAGTGGTCAGAGTGAAAGCCCAGTCCTTGAACTGCTGCGCCACCCAGTCATAGGCTTCAGCATACTCCCGCTGGAAGCTCATGGTTTTCGCCATAGGCTCATCCGCAAAGGTCATGGTCAGCGCCACCATTGTTCGGTCGCCGGACACACTCCAACTGGACTCAACGCCTCGTTTCACCACATCCAGCTGGTCAAAGGGATAGAACAGCGCCAGATAGTCTTCGGTTTCCATGGATTCTGCCTTGATGAAATGGTTTTTCGGCAGATACACCTTCTCATAGTCCATAAAGGACGGCGTGGTGGGCAGCGCCGTCATCAGACCCAGCAAACCGTAATGGGTCACAAACTCCAGAATAGCCTTCTGCACCTCGTCCTCCGGACTGCGGTTCATCATCAGCATTCCCACATTCAGCGCATCCAGCACGATTCCCGGCGCTTCCTTCAAGGGATTATAGATGTCGGGTTTGGCATTCTTCCCCGGCGTGATATACCGCTTTCCGTCTGCGGCAGTTTTCAGTTCATAGCGGTCATACCGCACCCAATGGGAATGAGACTGCTCAAAGAGATTCTTCATGGCACTGTTCCTCTCTGCTCGTAATCCAACTATATATTAACCATATTACTATTGTATCAACCGTCCTTGGCATCGTCAAGGGCGGCTTTCTTTTTTCTCGGTTTAGTTTTGTTTTCCCGGCGAATCACGGCATCCTTGCCCATGGTTTGCAGCAGTGCTTCATATTCCTCCACGAACTCGCGCTCTCGCAGGGTAATGCTGTAGTCCTTTTCCAGCTTTTCGCTCAGATGCTCATACATCCGCCTTTGCAGCTTTTTCTGAATGGTCAGGCGCAGCTTTCGGATGTTCCGGTCAGACTGCCCGCGGATGGCAGCAAGCCTTGTGGTGCTGTATTGCTTGACGAACAGGTAATACAGTACCTCCTTCTGTTCATCACTGAGGGTGAAGAAGAGCTTAGAGAGAAAACGGTTTGCTGTCAGCTCGTGCAGCTCGTAGGGACAGGAGAAGATGATGTCGAGAAAATTCCCCTGACAGAGCTGACGAAACCTTAGCAGATTCATCCATAGCGGGACGATCTTCGGATCAGGCACAGCCTGAAACTCCAACGGCACATCCCCGCGCAGGTTTTCGTGGTCACGCTCCCGGCGTTCCCGATTTCTGTCCAGCTTGTTCCACTCGTCCACAACACTCAGAAAATCCGATTCCGTCCGGGCTGCTTCCTCCAGCCGCCGCAGAGCCTCTGCGCGAATTTCCCGCTTGAGCCGTTTTTCGCTGGTGGGCGCGGCTTCTTCCTCATCATCCTCCAGCTCGGCAGTATAGTCTCTGGGATGCTCGTCCTGCTCCAGCTCGCTCTCCAGCTCCAGCGTGCGTTCCTCTGCCAGAGTCTCCTCCAAGCGCTCATCCTCCGGCGCAGTGTCAGACGAATCCTCCCAATCGGCAAAGCTGTCCTCATCCATTTCAAGGTCGGCTTCCTCTATTTGCTCCTCGGCATCTTCTTCCTCATCGGAAAAATCATCGTCCAGCAGATCATCCTCCCATAAATCCACGACGGCTTCACCTCCCGAAAAAATATTTTTCTTTTTCTCAAAAAACAGTTCCGATTTACACCCCGTTTTTCTCCTATTAGTGAAAGGGTAATCTAAACGCAAGTTACTAAGATTACTTTCTTAAAACACAGAGGAAAGAAAGGAGAAACAAGTATGGAAAATCAGCGCAAAGACGCAGTTGGCTTACAGCCAACGGAACCGGATTTATTATATCAAAAACCAGCAAATTACGCAAGGAGGAAGCCTATGGAGCAAACGCAACAGGAACAGTTCATCATTCGGCGCATCGGCGGCACCACCTATAAGGTAAGGGTCGCATTCAGCGAAACAGCAGCGGAGACTATGGAGGAAAAGATTCTGCGGATGATCCGCAATGAGGGGGTTACAAATGACGGTACTTGTGGTATAATGGAAGCACCACAAATGAGCCGTCAGTCTGAAAGGAGCGCCGAATGCGCATGAAACAGACTGAGGAAAAGATCACCGCTCTGTATGAGCGGCTGAGCCGTGACGATGACAATGCCGGGGATAGCAACTCCATCGTGAATCAGAAAAAATACCTCGAAAGCTATGCCCAGCAGAGAGGCTACGCCAACTGCCGCCACTATACCGATGACGGATGGAGCGGCGGTAATTTTGACCGTCCCGCATGGAAACGGCTGGTGGCGGACATCGAGGCCGGAAAGGTTGCCCATGTCATTGTCAAGGATATGAGCCGGGCCGGTCGTGATTACCTGCAAACCGGCTTTTACACGGAGGTATTCTTCCGGCAGCACGGCGTCCACTTTGTGGCGATTGCCAACGGCGTGGACAGCGACGATCAGAACAGCAACGAATTTGCGCCCTTCCTCAACATCATGAACGAATGGTATCTTCGTGACCTGAGCCGCAAGCAGAAAACCGCCATTCGGGTCAAAGGGGAATCCGGCAAGCCCACCACCAACTGCGCCATCTATGGCTACAAGAAAGACCCGGAGAACAAGTATCACTGGCTGATCGACGAGGAAGCTGCCGCCGTGGTGCGGCGTATCTTCCAGCTGACCATCGAGGGCAAAGGCCCTTACGATATTGCCCGCATTCTGTTCGATGACAAGATCGACACGCCTGCGGTCTACTTTGGCAAGCAGAATAAAGGCGTCTGGAAAAGCAAGGAGGAGTTCCCCAACCCCTATAACTGGAGCGGCTACATCGTTGGGCAGATTTTGTCCAAGCCGGAGTATATGGGGCATACGGTGAATTTCCGTTCCCACAAGCAGTCCTATAAGGATAAAAACGCCGTGATGAATCCCAAGGAAGATTGGCTGATCTTCGAGAACACCCATGAAGCCATCGTGAATGCAGAAACATGGGAGCTGGCGCAGAAGCTGCGGAAAACACCACGGCGGCATGACACGCTGGGCGAGGCCAATCCCTTGACAGGACTTGTGTTCTGTGCAGACTGCGGAGCCAAGATGATGAACCATCGCTCAAGAGGCGGCACGGAAAACAATCCTTATCCGTCGGACTTTTACGATTGCTCTACCTATACGCTGGCACATCAGAAACGCACCCACGCTTGCAGCGGACACTATATCCGCAGCAAGGTGCTGCGGGAGCTGATTCTGGAAACCATCCGGGCTGCCAGTACCTTTGCCATCTCCGACCGGGACGCCTTTCTGGAGAAGGTGCGCTCCGCCTCCCAGCTGCGGCAGGCAGAAGCAGCCAAGGAGACAAAACGGAAGCTGAACAAGGAGAAAAAGCGGATTTCCGAGCTGGACACCATCATCAAGAAGCTCTATGAGTCCTTTGCCGTCGGGCGCATTACCGGCGAACGGTTTGACTGCCTGCTGGCGGAATATGAGGCGGAACAGAAAGCACTGACGGCATCTGTATCTGAAATGGAAATGCAGATGTCCACCTTTGCGGAGGACACCGACCGAGCCAAGCAGTTTCTGGAGCTGGCAAGGAAGTACACGGACTTCTCTGAGCTGACCACGCCCATGATCAACGAGTTTATTGAGAAAATCATCGTCCACGCCCCGGAGCGCATTGACGGTGAGCGGGTGCAGGAGGTGGAGATCCACCTTCGCTTTATCGGGCAGTTTGAGCTTCCCGCGCCGGATCTGACCGAGGAAGAAATCAAGCGGCAGGAGCAGCTCAAGCGGCACCGCATCAAAAGCAGGGAGCGGTATCAGAAAATCAAGGCTGGTGAACACGCTGTCGGTCAGCCTTTCATGCTGACCTGCAAGTGCTGCGGGCAGGAATTTGAATCCAAGCGGACAAATACCCTGTTCTGCGGCCCCAACTGCCGGGCAAAATTCTACCGGCAGGAGGCGGCAGAAAGCCGCAGCCGGGCGTGTACCTGCGAAAACTGCGGCAAGGTGTTCCCCACGACAAGGGCCAACGTGAAATATTGCAGCGACGATTGCAGGTACGAGGGTCATCTCAAGGGGCAGCGAGTGCGAAATGCCGCCCGGAGAGGCAAGGACACTACCCCGGCCGTGCCGGAGAAAGAAACGAAAACGGCATAAGAAAAGACGCAGACGGCGGCTTGCCCCAGATTGGGCAGGCCGCCGTTTTTGCGCAGAAATGGAGAAACAATGAATCTTTTTGAAATTGTAAAATACGGTGTAAGCTGCCGGGAGGCAGCGGAGCGGTACGGCGTGGAGGTCAACCATTACGGCATGGCCCTCTGCCCATTCCACAATGACCGGCATCCCAGCCTGTATGTGGCGGACGATCACTATTATTGCTTTGCCTGTGGGGAACATGGCGATGTGATCGACTTTGTGAGCAAGCTGTTCCATCTCTCACTGTATGATGCAGCGCAGAAGCTGGCAGCAGACTTTCACCTTACCCCGGACAAGCCGCCCAGCGCAGCGGCGCTCCACGCAAAACGCATTCGGACGGAAGCACAGCAGCTCAGAGAAACCGAGCAGCTGTGCTTTTCTGTATTGTCCGATTACGCCCATGTGCTGCGGGACTGGAAGGTGCAGTATGCGCCGCAATCACCAGCAGAAGCACCGGATGAGCGGTTTGTGGAAGCCTGCCACAAGCTGGACGAGGTGGAGTATTACTTGGACATTCTTGCCTCCGGCAATTCCCATGAACGTGCCGAGGTGATTCAGCAGCAGATGGCGGATGGAGAGCTGGACAGACTGCGGCAGCGCTTAGAGAAAATTCGTAAGGAGGAATTGGAAGATGGATATGACACCGCAGACGTGGCCTGAGTGGTACGATGGCAGGCACATCAACGAGGTGCTGTTCTGTCAACAGTTTTTGGACAAGCACCCCATGAAATGTGTGCGTGGGCGGCTGTTCACCGTGGACGGGCTGATTGAGGATGAAGGGCAGATTGGGAATCTCATTCTGGAGGAAATCTCCGGCGTGCTGACCGCCAATCTTTCCAAGACGGTTGCGAATCTGCTTGCCAGCATCAAGCTGCAAGCCTATTCGCCGCCGCTGCCCATTGAAACCGACCGCATCCATGTTGCCAACGGAACGTACTTCATGGACGGTAGCTTTTCCACAGACAGGAGCTACTGCAACAATCGTCTCACCGTCACTTATAATCCAGACGCACCCACTCCGAAAAAGTGGCTGCAATTCCTATCGGAGCTGCTGCAACCGGAGGACATTCCAACCTTGCAGGAATTTCTCGGCTACTGCCTGCTGCCGACTACCAAGGGGCAGAAAATGCTCATGTTGATCGGCAAGGGCGGCGAGGGCAAAAGCCGCATTGGTCTTGTCATACGCTCGCTGCTGGGGGACAGCATGAATACCACCAGCATCCAAAAGGTGGAGAGCAACCGGTTCAGCCGTGCAGACTTGGAAAACAAGCTCCTGATGGTGGACGACGATATGGACATGAGCGCCCTGCCAAAGACCAACTACATCAAATCCATCGTGACCTCCGAGTGCAAAATGGACATGGAGCGTAAGGGTGTTCAGAGCTACCAAAGCCAGCTCTATGTGCGTTTTCTTTGCTTCGGCAACGGTGCGCTCACCGCCCTGCACGACAAGTCCGACGGTTTCTTTCGCCGCCAGATCGTGCTGACCACCAAAGACCGGCCCGCAGGCAGAGCGGACGATCCGTTTCTGGTGGATAAGCTGCTGCGGGAAAAGGAGGGCATCTTCCTCTGGTGTCTGGAGGGGCTGCACCGGCTGATTGGCAACAACTATCAGTTCAGCATTTCGGGAAAAGCCAAAGAAAATATGGAGACGGTCAAGCGCAGCAGCAACAATGTGATCGAGTTTCTGCAATCCGAGGGCTATATCCGCTTTCGGGCAGACAGCGAAGCCAGCTCCAAGGCGATCTATGAAGCCTATA
>OJLA01001306.1_pt1 | contig 17237 bp, 16 predicted proteins | sample 1596611 | NCBI WGS metagenome assembly OJLA01 (sample SAMEA4350168, study PRJEB24818) | metagenome | biome: human; feature: gut; material: faeces | place: Denmark | collected 2013-09
CATTTAGATAGTATGGGATATGTAGAAATAAAATAATTAAATAAAATAATAAAATATCAAATTTAAACTTGGTATTTTTTATTATATTCTTTTTACTTTATATAATCTAAAAATATTAATATAACTGAATTATTTAGAATGACAAATTAATATTTAATAATATTAAGAACTAAATAAATAATAGATTGACAACAAATAAAAAAACTATAATAATAAAAACATAAAAAAGAATAAAGGAGTAAAAAATGAAAAATTTAACTAGCAACAAAAAAAAATTATCTTTAATAATAATAATTTTAGCTTTAGCATTAATATCTCTAGGAATTTATATGATTAGTAACAAAAGTAATGATAACAGTAATGATAACAATAATAATGATAATAATGAAGTAGAAAATAAGAATGACAAAATACCTGAAGAAAAAGTTGTAGAATTAGATATCAATAGCGAAGAAGTTAAAAAGTTATATGAAATTGCCAGAATGGAAATAAAAATAGAAAGTGTAACAAAAAGCAATCCATTTAACGGTTATATAGAATCAGATATTTACACAAAAAAAGAAATGAATGTAAAAGATATTGACAATAAAAGTTTTTTTACTAGGAGTTTAGTGCACTTTATACAAAACGAAAGATACAATTTTGAATATATTGAATATAGCAAAGATGATCATTACTCTAAACACATTGAAATAAAGAAAAATGAACTAAAAAAAGTACTATATACACTATTTGGAGATGAATATACTATAGATAATTTTGAGTTATTCAGAAAGAGAATCGTAGCTTCTGTTATTAGCTACAATAAAGAAAAGGATACTTACTCATTTGTATTTGATGGAATTCCTGTAGTATACTCAACGACAGAAACTAAATTAATAAAAGCGGAAAAAGATAAAGACTGTATTTATTTATATGAAAAAGTAGGAGTAACAACAAATTTAAAAACAAAATACTTTTCAAATATGATAGATTTAAATATGAATGGTATGAAAGAAAGAGAATTTCTCGAAAATAACAAAGACAAAGCAAAAGATCTAAATGGAAAAAGCATATGGGACTACGAAGATGATTTATCAACATTTAGGTATATTCTAAAAAAAGATAAAAATGGAGAATATCATTTAGATAGTATGGGATACGTTGATATAAAATAATTAAATTAAAGCACAAAAAATACCGAATTAAGTTTCGGTATTTTTTTATTACTTATTCATCAAATATTTAGCAGTTCTAACCATTTGAGAAGAATAACTCATTTCATTGTCGTACCAAGCTACTACTTTAACAAGTTGTTTTCCATCTGATTCAAGAACACTAGTAGAAAGTCCATCTACAACTGCTCCATAATGACTTCCAATAACGTCACTAGATACAATTGGATCCATAGTAAACTTAATTGATTCATTTTGGTTGTTTCTGAATGCTTCATTTATGTCTTCAACAGAAACATTTCTCTTTAATTCAAGAGTTAAATCAACAACAGAACCAGTAGTTACTGGAACACGCATTGCCATTCCATCTAATTTTCCTTCTAATACTGGAATAACTTTTCCAATTGCACTTGCAGCCCCTGTAGAAGTTGGAACTATATTTGCTCCACAAGCTCTTCCACGTCTTGCTTTAATTCCTTTTTTATGAGCAATATCAAGTGTTGCTTGGTCATTAGTGTAAGCATGAACTGTTGTCATATATCCTTTTACTACGCCAAATTCTTTTTCAATTACATTTAATACTGGTGCTAAGCAGTTTGTTGTACAACTTGCTGCTGAAATAACAGTTTCACTTCCATCTAATGTGTCATGGTTAACATTGTATACGATTGTCTTTAAATCTCCTTTTGCAGGTGCAGAAATAATTACTTTCTTAGCTCCAGCTGTAATATGAGCACTAGCTTTTTCTAAACTAGTAAATTTACCAGTACACTCAAATACAACATCAACTCCTAAACTTCCCCATGGAAGTAAAGATGGATCAGTCTCAGCATATACAGGAATTTCTTTTCCTGATACTACTAATTTATCTCCATTAAATCCTACTTCATCTAATTTGTAATTTCCATGACTAGTATCATATTTTAATAAATATGCAAGTTGTTCTGCATCAGTTAAATCATTAATTGCTACAACTTCTAACTCTGGATCATTATCCATTAATCTAAATACAAGTCTTCCTATTCTTCCAAATCCATTAATTGCTACTTTTACCATTTTATCATCCTTCCTTTTTTTACTATTTATTTAAAACAACTTCCACCAATAAATTCTCTTAACAAAGAGTCATCAGGTATTGCATCTGATGGTATTGGTAAAAATGTTTTTAACATATCTATTAATCTAATTGCATCTTTATAACATGGACTAGTTGATGGTACTGAATACAAAAGTGGTTCAACATATGTCTTTAGTACCCCAATTTCATATATCAATGCTGTATTAAATACAACATCAGCTGCATCTTGATTAGGGAAGATATGTCTTTCCTCTCCAAGACGAACTTTTTTCCATATATTTAATGTTTTTTCAACATCATGTCCTCTAGTTCTATTATCCCTTACAATTCTTCTTAGTAATCTGTTATCTGTTGTAGATATTCTATTATGAATATCAATTGTTAAAATTGTAAGTGGAGATAAATAGATTTTAAACTTATTCTTTCTTTCTATTGAAGTTAAGATATTGTCATTTAATGCATGTATTCCTTCAATTATTAATACCTCATTTTCTCCTAAATATGTATCTTCTGTTCCAGGTTCTCTTAATCCTGTTATAAAGTTATAAGTTGGAAGTTTTACTCCTTTACCACTTAATAATGCTTTAACATCATTATCAAATGATTTAATATCTAAAGCTTCTAAACACTCAAAATCGTATTCACCATTTTCATCTTTAGGAGTCTTTTCTCTATCTATAAAATAATTATCCATAGATATTTCACGAGGTTCTAGTCCAAAACTTCTTAAGTACATTGAAAGTTTTCTACAGCTTGTAGTCTTTCCAGAACTAGAAGGTCCTGCAATTAAAATAACCTTAACATCTTTCTTTCTACTAACTATTTCACGAGCAATATTAAGAAGTCTATTACTTTGTAACGTTTCATCAATTCTAATAATATCATCAGCTCTACCGCTAGATACTACTTTATTTAAATCTGGAACATTACCTATTCCCATTATATCAGCCCATTTATTGTATTCGTTAAATACTTCGAATAACTTAGGGTGATGTTCATAAGGTTTAATTCCCTCTGTATAAATTGTTGGGAATAATAATACAAATCCCCTATTATTTAAATAATGTAAATCAAATTCCTTTAAAACACCAGTTTCTACAGGCATCAAACTAAAGAAAAAGTCATAAACATTACCAAGCTTATACAAAGTAATATGTGAATTAGTATTATAGTTTAATAAATTTACCTTAGAATGTTCTTTTTGTAATCTAAAATATTCAACAGCTTCGTCTTTTAATACTCTACATCTAGTAATCTTCAAATTGTTTTCAACAATTTCTTTCATCTTATCTTTAATCATAGATAACTTTTTCTCAGTTAATTCAAAATTAGTAAGAATATAAATTCCTTTATCTATAGAGAATTTAACTGATATTTTAGAATTATATCCAAACAAACGAGAAGTTGCATAAGATAAAAGAAGTATTAATGAATTAACATATACTTTATTACCTGTCGAATCTTTTAAATCAATAAATTCAATTTCATCTCCAGAAGAAACATATTCATTAAGTTCCTTATAAGTATTACCAACTTTTACAAGTAATATAGGATTAGTATATCTATCCTGATAATCTTTTGCTAAGTCATAGTAAGTAATACCTGTAGAAACCTTTTTTGTTTCCCCCATAATTTTAATTTCAATGCTTCCTATCATACATTTCCCCTATTCTTTTATTTAATTTTAACATATTTTATGATAAAAATATAGAATTATTTACTCTATTTAATTTTTTTATTGTATAGTAAAGTTCATATTTCATAAAATAATATAATGCTTTTTATCTTGATTAATTAAATAAGTATTTTTATTTGAAAACAAAAGATTTAAAAAATGTTCTTTTAATCTTTTATTCTGAATAAAATGTAAAATAAACAATAATTATAATTATAGGTGATTATATGAATTTAATTCCAATAGTAGTAGATAAAGAAGTAGAAGGAGAAAGAAGTTATGATATTTTTTCAAGACTACTTAAAGATAGAATTATATTTATAAGTGGTACGATTGATGAAAATCTTGCAAACAGCGTAATTGCAGAGCTTTTATATTTAGATTCTTTAAATCATAATGATATAAGTGTCTACATTAATTCAAGAGGTGGTGAAGTAACATCAGGAATGGCAATATATGACACAATGAACCACATAAAAAGTGATGTTACAACAATATGTGTTGGAATGGCTGCATCAATGGGAGCATTCTTACTATTAAGTGGTACTAAAGGAAAAAGACTATCTTTAGAAAATAGTGAGATAATGATTCATCAACCTCTAGGTGGTGTTAATGGTAAAGCAAGTGATATACAAATTGCTACAGAACAAATTTTAAAGATTAAAAAGAAGCTTAATAAGATAATTTCTGAAAGAACAAATCAAACTCTAAAAAAAGTTGAAAAAGATACTGAAAGTGATTACTACCTAACTCCTGAAGAAGCATTAAAATATGGAATTATTGATAAAATAATATAAAAAGAGACTATTGCTTTCTAAATCTATTAGCAATGTCTCTTATTTTTCTAAATCTATGATTTAATCCTGATTTAGTTATTTTATCTTCTGTTTCAAGAGAAATAATTTCACTAAGTTCAGTAAGTGATGACTCAGGATACTTTTTTCTATATAAACAAGCTTCTTTTATCTTATCATCAAGAAGATCAAGGCCCATCTCACTTTCAATAAGTTCAATATCTTTAAGTTGTAAGTTACATGTTTCGATTATTTTATCCATATTTGCCTGTTCACAATTATTTAATCTATTTGTATTATTTTTCTTTTCTTTATAAGCTCTAATATTTTCATAATACAAAACAGAATTAAAAGCACCTATTATTTTTAAGAAATCACTTATCTTCTCTGCTTCTTTTATATAAACCATATACTTAACATCACGAACAATAATCTTAGAATTCATCCCAAACTCATTTAAAAGTCTTTGAACAAATACAGCTTCATGTTTGTTATCAAACCCAAATTCCAAATGGTACTGCGAAGTTTTAGGATCATTTATACTTCCTCTTGAGATAAACGCTCCTCTTAAATAGGCTTTTTTATCTTCTTCCATATCCACAATATATTCTTTTGGATTATCGAGAAACTCATTATTAGAATCAACAACAGATAAATCAGAAAGTATTTCATAAACATTACTTGTAATTGTAATAACATAATTTTTCTTTCGACTAAAATTAGCTATTTTTCTTTGTTCTGTAAAAACATCTATTCCATACAATGACTTGAATAAAAGATACACTCTTTTGGCAACTTTAGCATTTTCAGTAAATAACTCCAAAACATCATCTACTTGCTTTATATTACCTCTTACAAATCCTGATAACTCGGCGATTTTTTCTGTGTTTGATGAATCAAGTTCACATATTTCATTTTTTACAGTAGTAGTAAAAGACATACTCTTCACCCCTAGACACATATTATATAACAAAACCACTAAAATTTAGTGGTTTTTTACATATTTAATAACAAAATTATTAATGCAAAAATTAGAGTTGATCCAATTAACAATGGATAAAATATAATATTTATTGTGGCATTTTTCTTTTCTTCACTAATCGACTCAGGTGGAAGCAAAGACTGATCTTGATAAAATTCACTTGCCGCATTTCTCAATACTTTAGAGTAAGTTTGTACATTACCCTTGCTACTAAGACTTTCCCTTTGCCTATATTTATCTAAAAAATCGCAATAATATTCACTGCTATTAGACAAGAATATAGAAGACAAGTATTCTCTATTATATTCACTCATCGCTACCGAAGAACAAATATCATCTAAATTATCTGAAAACCATTTACTATCAACAGATGAAAAATCTCTAAAACCAGATCCAATAGATATATAAGCTCCAATCATTATTTTAGATAATAAAACAATATTTTCTTTCTTTTCTTCTTCAAAGTTTTCAGATTTACTCATTGATTCAAACGAAAAATTGTTATCAAATGAAATAGAGTCACATGTTAAAGAAGGAATAACTAGACCATGTTCATGAATAACTTTCATTTGACGTGACAAGTTTTCAATAACATTATCAACATTTGAAGAGTCCATTTCATAAGAAAAATAATCTTTTAAGGTTTCCATAGTATCACCTATCATAATTTTAACACAACTTTTAACACTTAATATAGCTTAATAATTGTTTTCTTATTTTTCCTAAACGATAGTCGACACTTTTATACGTTAAATCAAGTAATTTAGCAATTTCACTAATTGAAAAACTATTTATTCTAAGCTCATATACAAGAGAATCAGTAAATTCTAGCTGATACTTAAATTCTACCAGTTCATTATAAGTTACTTTAGAAATATATTGATCTTCCAATAATACTTTAGATGGAATTATATCTTCTAAAGTAATATCACTATCGGTATTAATAACTTCATTAATAGAAATTGCACTATTTAAAATCATCTGCTTATTTCGTTTATGTGATACAACTAATCTTTCCATTTCTCTTTTTATACATAAACTTGCATAGGTAAAAAAAAGAGTATCATCAGGATCATAATTATTTAAAGCAGACAAAAGCCCATACAATCCTTCTTGATATAAATCATCATACTCTAAACCTACATTATAATTAATATGAAGATACTTCTTTGCATACATATCTAAAACATGCGAATACTTTTCTAATATTGTATTATACGCAACATCATCGTTTTCTCTTACTTGATAAACAAGTTCATAATCATTAAAGTTTTTATATTCCAATATAATCCCCCTACTAGTCTAAACTTATCACCTCATAAATCATAATACCTGCTGCAACTGATGCATTTAGACTATTTATTTTTCCATACATAGGGATTTTAGCAACATAATCACAAGAATCTAGCACTGACTTGGACATACCATTCCCTTCATTACCAATAATTAAAGCAATTTTACCAGTATAATCGATATCACGATAATCAACGCTTCCTTCCATCGCAGTACCAACTATCCAAAAGCCATTATCCTTTAAATCATTTATTACATTGATTAAGTTTGGAACTCTTGCTATTTTAACATTTTCAAGTGCCCCTGCACTAGTTTTCATTACCGTAGAATTAACATCTACTGCTCTATCTTTAGGAATAACAATAAGAGTAATTCCAGCAGCTTCACAAGTTCTTATAATAGCACCAAAATTATGAGGATCCTCTAAATGATCCAAAATAACAACTTTAGCAAGAGGTATATCTAAGAAATCTTTGTAATTAACATAATTAAAATCCTCTATGTCTAAGATTATACCTTGATGAGAAAATTTATCAAACTTAGAAAAACCCTTTTTATCTAGATATTCTACTTTGATTTTATTCTTTTCTAATAAAGAATTTATCTCTTTATCATCAAAACCTTTTTGTAATGTTACTTTTCTAACTTTTTCAGGTTTTTGTAAAACTTCTTTGGCAACATTTCTACCATATACTAACATATACTTCCTCCTAATATTTTATCCATAATTAAACTGATTCTTTCTTCTCTTCCTTCAAGCTTTAAATATCCAAGTAAAGCTTCAAGTGCTGTAGCATGCTTATAAGTTACAATATCACAGTTTTTAGGATGGCTTACACCTTTATGATTTCTAGCTCTTTTAATTATTGAAAGCTCTTCATCACTAAAGAATTCTTCTTTCATAAACATATCTAAAAATTTTGCTTGATTTTTAGCACTAACATAATTAACAGCATTCTTCTGTAAATCATTAACATTAGCTATTTTTTGCTCAATTAAAAATCTTCTTACGTAATATTCATACACATTATCTCCTAAATATGCAAGAACTAAAACATTTATATCACGATTATTAATAATATCACTTCCCTACTTCTTTAACCTCATTTGCTGAAACTTCTAGAACAACATCAGCCCTATCAATAATTCTTTTTGAATGAGTTACAATAAGTATTGTATGATTTTTTTTCATTTCCATCAACATATCCATTAATCTTTTTTCATGTTTATCATCCAAAATATTAATAACGTCATCAATCAGCAATACTTTACTTTCTTTAAGAAGCATTCTAACAATTACTAATAACTTCTTAGAAGAAGCCGATAATGGTGTATTTTCATTAATAATAGTGTCATACCCCTTATCAAGTTTCATAATATCTTCATCAAGTCCTACCAACTTACAAGTATCAACTACCTTATCAAAATCAGGATTAATCATCGTTAAATTATCTTTTATCGATACATCAAAAAACATTGTCTGCCTTCTAACAGAAGAAATTAAAGAGTAATAATTTTCATCGTTAATATCACTTATATTATTTCCATCTAAAGTAATATTACCTTCATGTTGCCTATTAAGTCTTAATAAAAGATCAAAAATACCAATTTGAGAAGTTTCGTTGTTACCTATCAACACGGTTATAGAGTTAGATGGAATAGTAAAACTTACTCTATTTAATATTGGATTATCTCTAAAGCCATATAAAATATTTTTAAATTCAATATTCCCAGCAACTTTATCTTTTTCTAGTGCTAACTTCTTTTGATTTTTATTACTATACTCTCTAATATGATTAAATCTTTTAATAGACACACTTACATTTCTAAATTCAACATTTAAAGTTAAGATAATTAAAAAGTTATCTATTATTTTTTGGTAGTAATTATATATAACAAGTACTACACCAACATCTTTTACCCCATCAATTACTTGAAGTGATACATATAAAACAGCAACTAATCTACATATTTCAAAAACCCATAAAATAAGACTATTATTGCAATTAAATTTAACGTTGTACTTAGAATGTGCATCTAGATATGAATTCCTCTTTTCTTCAATAGAAGGATAAATCTTATCATAGATATTAAAGCTTTTAATCTCTTTTATTCCACCAAAATAGTCATATATTGATGAAGTAATTTTATCTAATTCACTCTTTCTTTTTTCATTATATTTCTGAACTTTATTTCCTAGTTTAAATGATACAAAAAGCATAACTATGGATACAACTAAAGTAAATAAGAAAACATTTATATCTAAGAAAAAGAAATAAATAAAAATTACAATAAATTCAATTAATTGAACAACTCTTATTACACTAGAAGCAAAAAAACCCGATATAATATCTACATCGGTTATTACCATATTTGTATATTGTCCTGGAGAAAATCTAGATAAACTAAACATCGAATTATCTTTTGTTAACAAAACTGCTTGATCATTATAAAACTTAAATAATTTTCTATACAATTTATAATATGTTACTTGATTATAACCTTCAAAAAATCTATAAATAGATATTAAAAGCATCGAAATAACTATCATAATTATTGCCATACTTTCATCATTTATTGTAACAAAATTAATTGCTTCACTAAACAATATAGGTATTATTAATAAAGTTCCTCTCATTACAAGAGATGTAAATGTTTTTAATATAAATTCCCATTTAGCAACTTTTAAAACTGTTTTTAATTCACTACCAAATTGTCCTTTCATAATTATCACCTACATTCTCTGTTGTATTCCTAATGCATTAACTTCAAAACTCCTATCATAAACAATACCTAAATTAGGTGCTACATACCCTACATACCCATTAAAGTATTCAATTTTTCTTCTTAATCGTTCTTTACTTAGTAGTCCATTGGCAACTCTAGATTTTACCATACCATCTTTATAATGCAAAAGATCCATTTCAGATAATATTCTAGAACGCCTCAAAACATATTTTCCATTTACCATTGTAGGTTCTATTACTATATACTCATTAACTCCACCTTCAAGTCTTGCATTCGTTTTGTATATTACTAAACCACTTCCATCATTTCGATTTAAATTCGTAAATCTAGTAACATTAGGTGGCAATGCAGTTCTACTAATATTATGATGATAATTTCTATTTGCAAGTGATAACATCTCATCATTTAAAGCACTTCTAATATCAGAACCTTTTTCAATATAAAAATAATTTAATTTGTTAGCTCTTCTAATTAAGTAATTCAAAAAGCCTCCTTTTTCTCCCAAACAAATATAATAAAACTCTTGACCCTTAGAATTAACATAATGATTCATCTCATGACTATATACTACTGAACTGCTATTAACAGCCCTTAAATCATAAGATAATGCTAGATCACTCTTAGCACTTGCTGGGATTAATATTTCTTCTTTTTCTCCACTTAAATTATGATGTTTATCTTGATAAAATTCTTTTCCGTTCTGTCTACAAAAATAATAGAACCCACACTTATTGTTTTTCTTATTACTAACATCCCATGTTAAATCCAACAAGTGATACTCACCATCTAACTTTACAGCATTCCAACTATGATGGTGTGACATATTCTGATAATAACACTCTATTCCTAGTCTATCCATAGCTTCTTTAAATATCAATGCAAATCCCGAACAAACAGACCTATTAGCAATTAATCCATTTAATGTCCTTGCAACATCTACACCATTTTCATAAGTACCTTCATCATCTCTTTGATAATGCATTCTCTCACACAAAGTTTTATAAACAAACATACATTTTTGAGATTCAGTCCAAGAATAAGTAATTTTTCTTTCTATACTTTCAAATACTTTAATAATATTTCCCAAATTTTTCGGAGTATAAAAAGTTCTTTCTATATATTCTTCGTCTTTATATTTATCTTTATGAAGGTAATCTAATCCTCCAGTAACACTTATTTTAATTTTATAGGGATTTAAAGATGCAATAGTTCCACTATTTTGTCCCTTTGTATTTTCAAATATTAAAGCAATTGTTCTATTGATACTATTTAATTTAGATACATCTTCAAGAGTTAAAGTTCCTCTTACTATATAACATTCATAATCTCGTAAAATAGGTGTTTTAGATAAATCAACCTTTTCAAACCTTGCCATTAATATCCCACCTTTTTATACACAAATTGTCCATTGTCTTCCATAACAGTTATAACTCTATTGGAATTGTCAAAAAGTTCTTTATTAGCGTCATATAGTTTAAATGAAATAATAGCCTCATTAAATTTACAAGATAACAATTGTTGAGCATCATAAATTTCACAAAAACGAACATCTAATGTATTTACAGAAAATTTAAATGGCTTAAACTCTACCCCTTCTAATGTTAATCTATTAATATTTAAATCTACTAAAGAAATATCAATATTAGTGTTATTTATAATTAATTCTTTTAATTTTAATTCATTAAATTGTGAATAAATATTTTCTATTATGTCACAATCATATAATACAAGCTTTTTTAAATTAGGAAGTTCTTTTAATACACTAAAAACAGAATTGTCGATAATGCAACCGTTTATTGTTAAGCTAAATAAATTAACAAAAGATTTTAAATCATTAAAGTCCACATTTAATATAGAACCATCATAATCCATTCTATTTACTACTATTGTGTCAATTCGTTTAAGTTCTTGTTCTGTAAAAGAACTTCTTCTGTAATAAAGTCCTTCCAATGTCCTTAAAATGCTTTCTGTTTTCATAGTATGCTCCCTTTTAGTATATTTTCCTATATTAATTCTACCACAAAAACAGATTATTATATATATTTTTTTACAAGAAAAAAATCCACAAAACTGTGGATTAATTTATACTCTTCTTACAGATACTATTTTATTTCTTCCATTACTCTTCCAATATGCAATGTTTGACTGAATTACTCCTAATCTTGAGTTAGCAGCATGTATCATTTGACCATTACCAATATATATTGAAGCGTGAGTAGGAACATTATCACTTCTATGTGACCATATTATAATATCACCAGGTTGCATATTAGATTCAGAAACAGCGTTACCAACATATGCTAAACCACCAACTGTACGTGGTAAATTTTTACCAGCAACTACTCGATAAACATAATTTACTAACCCGCTACAGTCAAATCCTACTGAAGGATTATTTCCAGCATACACATATCTATAACCTAATAAAGACTTAGCAGCATTAACAACAGATGATGTATCAACACTTGATGGTCCTGTGTAACTTCCAACAACAGGTCTATAAGTAGCTCTTGTAGGTCTTGCAATAACTTTTATTGTATAAGAAGACTCTACATAGTTTCCATTCTTATCAATAGCTGCAGCTTTAACTTTATATGAACCAACTTTATTCTTATTATAGTCACTTGCTACTGCATAATAACCATTTTCATTTACTGATGGAGCTTCTTTAACATACTTTAAAGCCCCATCGACCTCATCTACTACAGACTTTATATTACTATTTAAATCGTAATTAGTTCCAGTATAAACAGTAACTACATCTTTTTTAAATGTTATTTTTGGAGCCTTAGTATCTTTAACTTCAACTTTAATAACGTATTCCTTGCTAACACCTTCTTTAGCAATTTCATACTTCAACTCTTTTAATCCAATAGATGATGTATCTAATTCTTTTGTATAATTAGATATTTCACCATTCTCATAATTATCAATAAGTCCTAAAGTATTATAATTTGCTGTACCATATTCAATTTCTTTTGTATCAATAAAAGACATATACAATGAATTATATAATTCTTCTTTTCTAAAATCATCATATTGTACATATCCAACAGATGCAAAAGCAACTGAAATAAATATTAAGTTAGCAATCAAATTTAATTTTTTATATCTTTGACCTCTATTCGAGGACGGTATTTTTTCTTTCATATTAATCACCTTAATTTTTTTGTGCACGTGTTTTATTGTAATATAATTTTTTAAAAAAAGCAAATCAAAATTTGTAAAGAGCGACAAACCCCTTACAAATAAAGGATTTCACACTACTTATTATGATTTTATTTTTTTCTTTTTATACGTCAAAATAGCATCTTCATTTCCACGAGTGGATGCCTCAAATTGTTCAACATCTACAATCCCATCAGGGAAAAGATTTTGAATAAACTTAATATCATACAAATCATTATTATTAGAAAAACATTTTAACTTGTTATATGCAAAAAGATACCCAAACAACATTTTTCCATCATCGTAAAGATTATTTGCAAGATTTGATACAACATTTTTAACTTGTTCTAAACTTAAATATTGACTTACATTAGAAAGCCAAATACTATCAAACTTTTTAAGTATATTAGCATCTTCAACACATGATGTTACAAAACTAGGCTTAACGCTTTCTAGCTTATATAATGTATTATGAAACGAAGCCTCACTTGATAGATAATAATTCATTTTTTTTAATCTATAATCAGGAAACTCATCACCACTAAATAAACCTGTCCTAATATCTATTCCATCAAACATTTCAAATAACGTATTCCAAAATTCATAAGAATCAGAATCGATATCTTTAAGTGTTTTCTTAATTTTATCAAATATCACCTTATCGAAAGAATAATTGTTATATCCATGTCCGTCATAATAATTGTTGTATCTAAAAAAGGCTAAAAACTTATCATAACTAAGACACATAATACCAGCAACTTTTAAGTAATAATAATACTGAACATATTTATTAACGTCTAAAATAGTAACATCCTTACACCCTTTTAATATAGCATTCAACGCTTGATCACAACTTGACCCAACTGTTAATAATGATTTACCTTCTAAATCAAATAAATCAATATAACCAGAAATATTTTCTGTCGTAAAAGGGTATATGTAAGAAAAATTATCTTCACTTCCTCGATAACATTGCTTTATTGCACTAGACAATGCATTTTTTAATTCTGCCATCACACTTAACCTCAATTTCTTGTCAGTATATTATACACAAAAAAGGAAAAAAGAAAAGATTAAAAAGAAAAAAATCAATCTAAAAATCATTATTATAGATTGATTTTACTAACATATTTTTATCAATATTTACTTTTTCACAAAAAATTATTGTTAAAAATTTAACTGATATTTCTATTCGTCAAAACCAGTTTTTTATAAGTGTCACCATCCATAGTAGATGTTGTTCCATTATCGTTAACTCTATATGCAATTGATATTGAAAAATCCGGGTATTTGCTCAAAATTTCTTGAATTTTTTTATCAGATAGTCCTAATTCTTTTTTATGAGATAATATATATTCGATATCTGCTCTATCTTTTTCTAATCTAGAAGAATATTGTTCATCGACTGCGCTTTTCTTACTAACTAACGTATACTCAAGCGGAAGGACTTTAAAAGAGGAATCATATAATTTAACATTTTTAACAAAGTTATCAATACTCTTGTTATTTAATACGCGTACACCAAGTAAAAATTTATTCATTTCATTTATATTAAAGCTTTTAGCCATAATATCATCTTTATATTGGTAGATTGGAAATACAGATATATTTATTCCAAATAACTTAGCTTTAAATCCAAAATCTTGTATTTTATTATAATAAGGTTTACTTTTGTCAAAAAATTCTTCCAATGAATTATGAGCGCTTCCTTTACAATTTACATCTGTTATACCACGTTGAGATTCATCGATAGCATTAGCCATCAAATGTAAAAATTGAAATGCATTTTCTGTTTCATCAACCAATTCTGTTGAATCTTTTTTTATTCTAGAAGTTAAATTACAAAACTCTGCAAGAGGTTTAGAATCACATATCATTTCAAAACTATCCTGTTTTTCTAATTCTTCTCTTAATTCTTCCATCTGCGATACTGGGTAAAAAATATCTATATCTCCAAAATCCCTACTTTCACTTGCATTATTTAAAACATATGGTATAGTTCCTCCATAAAAACACATCTCTTTAACTATATCAGGGCTTAATGTTTTTAATTTTTGATAAAACTCCTTCACTTGAGATAAAGTATATTTTTCTTTTTCTATATTTTTACTATCATTATGTACAAAATAACCATTAGTCCCTGGGAAATATGAAGGATCATTTTTTTTATCATCATATAATTTTTGTAATTTTTCGTTTTCTTTTTCACGCTTGTTTTTCCACTCTGTCTGTAACTCTTCCTGTTGCTTTCTATAGCTAACAACTAATCTTTTATGACATTCATGAGCTTCATCAACTGATATTCTATCAGCAAACTTCAAAATTACTTGTTCCGTATCTCGATAAGAAGTATCACCACACCAAGTTTCTGTATAAACCCATTTTATAAATCCGTCATCATCACAAATAAAACTAACATCAATTGGTATCTCGATTCCAAGTTTCTTTTTTAATTCATCCTTAGTTTTTACCTTTATATCTTCCTTCATTTTAAAATAATGATATTCACGCAAATTATAGTCTCTATCATCTTCACCTTGTGAAGCAGTATGAGGTTCTTGTGCTCGTATAGCATTACTAAAATCTTCGTCAAATAATTCTTGCTTTTCCTTACCTTTGATTACTTCAGTTCTTGCAAAAAGTTTTATCCAATTCAAATTATAAAATAGAAAGAAAACTGAAGGATTACAGAAATCTAAAGTTTCTCCTTTTTTAAACGAAATACGTGCATAAGTCTCTTTATAAGGATACCCTTCACCCAATTCAATAAGATTATTACTATTTGTTTTATCAGCAATAACTTTTTTCTGAGAATTTATAATAGTATCTATTCCTCTACTATCTATATGATTATTTAGCCATTCATTAAGATATAAGTAATCTCCAGGCCATAAACACAATTTATAGTTTCTATTTTTTGAAACAGTTATAGACTTATAAATTTTATCAAAGAAAATATCATTCTCGTCACATTCATCATTTTTCTCAAATATTAATTCGTTATTATGGTCAAAAACATATCCTAGCTGTCTTCCCTTAATATTTTCTATCAACCATTCTTTATTATAACGTAGTATTGTACCTTCTTTAAATTTAACACCATTTTTATCTTCATAATCTTCAATCATTCTTAAATATATATAATCTTCTCTTTTAAAATCTTCCATATAGTGTCACCTTTCTTATTAGCTATTTATTATAGCAAGATTACTTTAAAACTCAAAGAAAAATTGCTTTTTCAAAGCAACTTTCTAAATATAGATATTATGTGTGAAATATATATTAGACTATTTTTACAAAAATTTTCTATATCTTATTACTTTAACCCCAACCTTTTCATATCTTCATCTATTTCTTGGCACACACCATCATAATTAATCACTTTTTTAAAATATTCTACTTCCCTTTGTAATAGTTCAATACCTGGAAGAGAATACAATTCTGTTGGTTTTCCATAAGACATTTCAATCAATGGAAGTATCAAAGGGGCAGCATATTTATCTTTTTCAATATCTTCTGGATTATAGTACTCATCTGAATTGACAAATTCAATAATAGATTTTTTATCATTTATATGTCTAATTTTTGGATGTTCCATTAACCAATATAATTCTTTATCATAAGCAAAGCCAGCTGAAGTATCATAAATAATATGTTGTCCATTTTTTGTAATTCTTTCTACAATACAATGCTCCGCAGATAGCGAATCATCACAATCAATAGAATAAGGATTTAACCTTAAACTATCTATTGTAGCATATACAAGTTGAACATCATCTTCATCATCTAAAAATGCCCTAGACATTAATAATGCTCTATCATAACAATGCCCATTACACAAACCGTTAGATAATAATATTATAGATGCTGGAATTCCACCATCGTAAATATTCCTTAATTTTTTTATTAAGTTATCATCATATGGAGCAATATAACCTTTTTTTAATCCCCATATTAGTAATAATTTTAATTTATAATTATGTAAATTCCATTTCATATTCTGTATTTTTGTAGACACTTAAAACACCCCTTTTAAATGTTGTTTATATTAACATAAAAAAAGTAAAAAATCAATTTTATTTATCAATTTATACCTGTTTTAATTCTTGATTATTTACTAAATCTTTATTTTCTATTGTTATATATAATCTATATCACTTTTCATTTAAAAATAATTAAAAAACTAACTATTTCTAGTTAGCAATTTATTATTCTCAAACAAAATGTTCGAGCAACTATCAATTTGGTGGAGCTAGTGTACCTTTAAAAGAACTTAAAAGTACGTTTTGATTTGGAATTGTTCCCTCGAATTTGTCATTATTTATAGTAAATACACTCATTATCT
>OJLA01001321.1_pt1 | contig 17138 bp, 24 predicted proteins | sample 1596611 | NCBI WGS metagenome assembly OJLA01 (sample SAMEA4350168, study PRJEB24818) | metagenome | biome: human; feature: gut; material: faeces | place: Denmark | collected 2013-09
GGATAAGATGCAGGATCCGGAATTTCTTGGCGACACAACCATGCTTTTGCGATCTGGCATCATCTTCAATCCGGCATATGCATATACCCAAGTATTTGACACATTAATTGATAAAATCAAAAAGTAAATTTCTTACTCAGATAGCTTTTGTTATTCTAAATCTATCTTTTAATGATGCAAAGATGGTAAATTTGTTCATTATATGAAATGTTATGCGATATTTAGCCGTTTTTAGTTGGTGGATTTAATAAACTTTTAGCAAATAAATTTTCCATCATATCCTGGGTCAGCGGATTTTCCCGGTGGGCGAGGAAGATGTCAAGAGTATAGTGTTGCCAGTCTGAACATGAAGAATCTGATGTCACCTACTCCGCGGAACTGAGTTCTAAAAGCTTTGATTTTTGCATTGAAGGATTCCGCCGATGCGTTTGTGAGTCTCCGTTCGAAATAGTTTATTATTGTGGTGTTGTGGTTCTCGAAAGTCTCCAGTACTTTGTTGAATTCATTATTTCCGAACGCTTCCACTTCATTGTACCATCTGGCGAGTTTCAGTCTGGCGACTCCGGCAGAAGTTTTCTCGTTGAATATATCCACAAGCTTTAGAAACAGCCCATATGCCATTTCCAGATCGGGGAACTTTGTGAACAATATCCGGGCGCGTATCCTCTGCTGATCGTTCCATTTTGATTTGTGTTTGAGTATGATATGTCGGCTGCGCGCCATGATCTGCGGCATAGTCTCGCCGTTCTCCATCCTCTCGGGTTCCCACTGTCCGATAAGATCACGTTCTTCTTTTGACTTTGCGCCCCTTCGCTTCCGGCGATGCTCCCTGATCGCCTTGTTCTCGACATCGAGGACTTCCCAGCGGTGTCGTATCCTCAGTTGGTCAACGGCTTCGGAAATGAGCTGCTGGACATGGAACCGGTCATTGACAAGCTATGCGCCGGGAAACACGTTTCTGACAGTAAGCATCATGGCCGAAGAAAGATCTGTCGTGACGGTTTTTACCTTAAGACGCTGTTTCAACGGGACTTTTCTCAGTATTGCCGACACAGTGTCGCTTGCCACGCCACGAACCATCGCCGCAAGAGCCCCTTTGCCGCCACGCGCGGCTTTGTTGGTCAGGATCGTATAGACATCGCCGTTGCTCAGACAGGTCTCGTCAAGACTCATGTCCTCCCCGAAATTTTCAGAATACAATATGTATTCATCGGCATGATCAAGCTGATCCCATATCCGGTAATCACTTATCTTCTCCTTGTACTGTTTACGCAAGGTCTGACCGTTGAGGCCATTGCGTGCGGCAAGAGTGGAGATGCTGACCGGCGTGCTTTCAATCTCCCTCTTTTAAAAAAGCGACAAACTCGGCGTTAAGCCTTGTGCCGTCGAACTCGGATACATCCCATTCATAGCTGAATACCTCGCCGGTGACTTTGTCAAGCCACTTGCGCTTCCGCACATGAAGATATGTGGCCCGTCCACGTATAGGATAATCCTGTATGGTGCGGTAATCGCCGAATCCGTAAGAGATTATGTTTTTGTTGTACTTGTCTTCGCGAAGTTGCTCTTTCTTCTCATCAAGCCATATGTCGAAGCGGGTATCGCTTTTTTCAAATCGTTCAATGTCGAAGTTGTCTATCAGGACTTCGGGCAGGATTGCTCTGAGCAGTTGGTCTGGTTTCATTTTGCAAAGATAACACTATACTCCGACATCTTCCTCGCCCACCGGGAAAATCCGCTGACCCTGTTTTACCCGACATGACAACAGTAGAAGTGGTTTGCTATAAATACAAGCCATTAAGAAACGGAGAGTTACCCCTTAAGATAAGGGTGACCAAAGACAGGAAAGTAAGATATGTAAGCCTCGGTGTTTCTACCAAGCCCGAGCATTGGGACTTCAAGAAGAATCAGCCTAAAGCAGACTGCCCCAATAGGGAGTATATAGAAAAGCTCATAGCCAACAGAATCAGTGAAATCAAGGCTGAAATAGTGGAGCTAAAGGCAGAAGATAAGGAGTTTACTGCCACTATTCTAGTACAGTCTATCTCCAAAGGGAGTAAAGCCTCCACAGTGTCTGACATCTTTCTAGAGCATATTGAATTTTTAAGAGAAATGAAAAGGACAGGCTATCTCCTGTCAATCAGACAGACATATAACTCCATGCTTAAATTCTGTGGCTCTTTAGACATTCCCTTTAGCGAGATAGAGTGCGGGTGGTTAAAGAGATATGAGATATGGCTCAGAAAACAAGGTATGTCAGAAAATACTATTGGCATAAGGTTCAGAAACCTCCGCATGATATACAACCTTGCCATAGAAAAGGGAGTGGTAAAGAAAGAACTTTATCCTTTTGACAGCTATAAAGTATCTAAATTGCATGAAGAAACTGCCAAGAGAGCCATCACCAAAGCAGACATACAGAATGTGCTGAACTATCCTTTGGATAAGGCAGATTTCTATACCAAGCTTGCTGTCCATCTTTTCTCCTTTTCCTATTTCATGGGAGGCATTAATTTCGTGGATATGGCTATACTTACTTCCAAGAATATTGTGAACAACCGACTAATCTACAACAGGAAGAAAACAGGCAAACTCATTAATCTGCCCCTTATAGATGACGCAAGAGCAATTATAGAAATATATGACAACAATAGTTCTAATAGCTATCTGTTTCCAATTCTATCTGCATTGCATAAGACGGAGCAGATGAAACTCAACAGACTTCATAAGGTCATAACCAAGGTCAATAAGGCTTTGAAGCAGATTGGAGAAGAGTTAGATCTTCCTATAAAGCTGACAACCTATGTAGCTCGACACTCTTTTGCAACAGTCCTCAAAAGAGCAGGTGTTTCTACTTCTATAATATGCGAATCATTAGGACATAGTTCAGAGAAAATCACTCAAATCTACCTAGATAGCTTTGAAAATTCTCAGATAGATGAGGCTATGGCACACCTAAAATAGCATTCCAGTATGCACTTCTTTTATCTATCTATAGGAGAAGTGCATACTTTTTACTAATTTTGACCCATGAAAAAACAAGAAAATAAAAATATCGTAGAGAAATCTATAATTTCTGTAGGCAAATATGAGATTTTATTTTGCTCATACCCAACGATTGTAGATGAGGATGATAAAGCTATACAATGGCTCAATAATGCTCGTGTAGTTGCAAATGCCCAACTGAAATACGAAATAATCCCATCTGTAAGTGAAGATAAAATCAGTTGTGTTAAATTTACTATGCCATCTGATGATAATAAACTTAGCGATGTTTTTGAAAATTTACCTTGGGGAATAATAAAGAAAAATAGGACAGGTGTTGGAGCTACTACACTTGAGATTAACTCTCCACGAAATAGTATAATAGTTGTGCCTACAAGAGCATTAGCCCTGAATAAAGCAATTCCTAGTAAATTAGAAGGCACAGATAAGTACAGAGTATTATATGTCGGAGGGATTACTACAGGTGTAAAAGTTCCTTCCGTAGAAGCTTATCTCGCAGATAATGAAATTAAATACAAGAAGTTTATTGTAGTAATAGATAGTCTGCCTAGGCTGATAGAAAAATTAGGAGAAAACTATTCATCAAACTATTTTATAATGTTTGATGAAGTAGATACATATCAAGACTCATCACATTATCGTGAAAATATTGAAAACTCATTTGATTATTACTTTTCTTTTCCATTCCAAAACAGGTGTCTAGTCTCTGCAACCCTCTCTGAATTTTCAAATCCCCAATTAAAGGAAGAACCTGTGATTGAAGTGGAGTTCAACAATCCTATTCACCAAGACATAAAGACAGAATGTGTTGACAATCCTCTCGGCAAGACTAAAGAATTAATCTTAGATTTGTATCATAGTCATCCAAATGACAAGATTGTGATTGCTCTCAATCTTGTTACAAGAGGGATATTGCCGATTATAGAAGATTTACCTTTGGAAGTTCAACACGAGTGCAGTGTTCTTTGTAGTGAGAGCAATAAAGATAATGCTGGGGAGTATTATGCTGACATCACGGATGGAACTTTACCATCAAGGATTGTTTTCATGACTAACATTTATTTTGTTGGAGTAGATATATATGAGCGATTTCACTTAATTTGTACAGCTGATTTTGTTTATCCTTTTACACTTTTTTCTGTTGAAAAGTTACAACAAATTACAGGAAGATGCAGAGATAAAAATGGCGTGTTAAGTGAGACAATCATATATAACTACCGAACGAGAAATAAAGAACTCAATATTGATATTATCCAGCGAAATTTAATTGAGGATGCGACAGATCTATCCCAGTTATCCGTATTACTGTCTAAAGTATATCAGAAATATCCTAAACTAAATGAGGGTAGCCATGGCATAATAAATGCAGATTTATTAAATGTGGCTGCGCGTTCCTATTATCAAAGTTCACCTGTTTCAATTATTCGTGAAAAGAATAATAAGATATATCCGTCGTATTTCAATATTGATAATATTCTAATCCAAGTCAATCTACTTAATAATCTCTACTCCTCACCATTTCAACTCCGTGATGCATTAATTGCAATTGGGTGTAACGTGGAATATTATAATTCCAAAGTAAGTGCGGAAAATATTATTTCTACAGAAGCTTTTAATACAATTCAAGAACGTAAAATTCTCACTACAGAGGAAGAAAGAGCGGTGATAATAGAGCATTTGCGAAAAAGAGATACCATAGAAGGCAGATATAACTTAGCACTCAATTTGAAGAATAATTGCAATAGGGAGAACACTATTTTCTTTGAACATTTCATTGAACTTCAAAAGCATGTACCTTTTGAGCAGCTAGTTAACCTCCTATCTTTATATGATAAAAATAGTGATTACAAAGCTTTTAGGAATGGTGTTTTATATTGGGCATTAGAAGGAACTCACCCAATAAAAAGGACCTTGCAAGCAAATTTCCAACTAAATACATTTATGACAGGTGAAGCTATAGAACAAGCATTTAATTCTGTCTATAGTGGTATATTAGGATATGAACCATTGACACAGCGTGCTGTATTTACAAAGATTGGTGGTTGGGTAAAACTGTCGGCGCGTACTTCAACAACTATAGATGGAATACGAATTAATGGGTATAGAATACTAAACTTAAATCCCTTTGGCTTAGAAGATAGTCCTATTGAAATTATCTCTGCTGATACTAATATGGAGCGAATTTTCCAATTCTAAAAGTATGCACTTCTCCTAAGATAATAATTAGAAATGAGTACTTCTGCATAATCCCCTGTTTTCAGCAATGGAGACGGGGGATTGCTCTATCTGCACATATTAAATAGTATAACTAAAATTACTGTTTCCAACTTATTTTCTAATACTTTAGAGAGACCTACTCAAGACACAGAGGTTACATAAAATCCCCCTCAAAAAATAAATTTTCTGAAATTTTTTGAAGTTTGATTGAATTATTACAAGCGTAATATACTCCAACTGCACCTCCCCCTGTCCTTAGCAAATGGGGATACCCCCTCCTAAGCTAATTACGAACGGAGCTAATTACTCCGCCTCAGTAGCTGACAAACCACGCAGTTGGATATTCCACTGTACAACAATAAATCATCAAACAAATGGATAATCTAAAGTTCGTTGAAACTCTGTCTGTAGCAGAGTTCAAAGCACAGAAAAATGTGCAGAAGATTGAAGTAAAACAGAACCCTCACAATGGTAAATGCTTCTTTGTCTATGGATGTGAAGTAGGCGCAGTAAGCGAAAAGTTCCTGAAAGGAAAGCTCACAAATCCTGTAATCTCACAGGTATGCTCGGCTGAAACAGGAGATATGTTCTACCTGTTGCATCAGCAGGGAGAAGGAGGTGCACCTGTATTGGCTACTCTCTAACTCTGTAGGAAGAAGTAAAATGGCAAGGGGGAGAAATCTCTCTTGCCTTTTTATTTCAATTAAAGCGAAAACACTAAATTTTAATACAATATGCAGTTACGAAAATCATCCAAGAAGCAAGCAAAGATAAAGCTTGCTCTTCAAGGCTGTGCAGGTAGTGGCAAGACCTACTCAGCTCTGCTCTTAGCCTATGGGCTATGTGGCGATTGGACTAAGATTGCAGTCATAGACAGTGAGAATAACTCTGCTGATCTATATGCCCACTTAGGACAATACAATGTACTCCCTCTTGAGGGGAAGTATGACCCCGAAACATACATTGATGCCATCAAGGTATGTGAAAAGGCTGGTATGGAGGTTATCATCATTGACTCCATGAGTCAGTGTTGGGATAATCTTCTTGAATATCATGCCTGTCTCCCCGGAAATTCTTTCACCAATTGGCAAAAGGTTACTCCGAGAATGACATCACTTATTCAGATGATACTCGGAGTAAACTGCCATGTAATCTCTACAATGAGGTGCAAGCAGGATTATGTCCTGTCAGAGAAGAACGGCAAAATGGTTCCAGAGAAAGTAGGCTTAAAAGCTGTGATGAGAGATGGAATAGATTATGAATATACCATAGTCTTTGACATCAACATGAAGCACCAAGCCATAGCATCTAAAGACAGAACCAATCTCTTTGCCAATAAGCCGGAATTCACTATCACACCGACTACAGGCAAGATAATACTTGATTGGTGTAATGATGGTGTCACATTGGAGATGATAAAGGCTGAAATCTCCAAAGCTGAAACCATTGAGCAACTGACCTCAGTCTATCAGCAATACCCCGAATGGAATCAGCAGTTATTGGCTGACTTCACCAAAAGAAAGACTGAACTTATACAGCCTAAGTCTGAAACTCAGCCTATCAGTTATCAACCCAACTTCACAAGAATAAACCATGCAGACCGCAGTATCAACTTTGCAGCTCCAGCCTGTCGGTAGGTTCAATACCTTTCCAAGCAGGCTGAATGACAGCTTTAGACCTCCCATTGAGGTTGAGGCTGTGGAGGTAGTTGAGGATATTGTCGCTCCTCAATTCTCCAAGAGGCTTCCTTTCATAGAAGCCAACACAAAAGAGGTTACAATAAATCATCTGAAAGATGAATGTGTAGTACCTGTGTTCTCAAAGGACAATGAAATCACCATATCCCACCCTGCTTTTATTGAGGCAGTGTGGAGTGCAGCTTCAAAAGTCTTTCCAAGAGAAAGCATAGAAAAGCCATCTATCAGAGTAAGCCATGTTATCAAGGGCAGAACTCCCGAAGCAATCCACAAGAATGTCAAGGAACTGCTTGATGAGGACAAGACCATATACTACGAGAGAATGGCATTCTGCTTTGAAATACCCTCTATCTGTGAGGATATAAGAGGCAACAGGCTTAACCTTACAATAGGTGGAGTCAGGGCATACAATCAAATGAATCTTTACTCTAAGAAAAGCCCCGAGAAGTTCAAAATCTTCATAGGCTTCAAGAATATGGTATGCTGTAATCTGTGTGTCAGTACAGATGGCTATCTGTCGGAACTCAGATGCATGGATGTCAGAAGCCTTTTCAACTCTGCTGTAGCTCTGTTTCAGGACTACAACATGGCTAAACATCTGTATGAGATGGGAGGCTTGCAGGAGAGCTACATGACAGAATATCAGTTTGCTCAGTTCTTGGGTAAATCACGCTTATATGGCTTTCTTCCTAAAGCAGAGCAGAAGAAATTACCTCAGATGCTTATGACTGATACTCAGATAGGCATGATAGCCAGAGCCTACTGCAATGATGAAAGTTTCTCTGTGCCACAAGGCAGTAAGGAAATCAATATGTGGAATGTATATAATCTTCTCACAGGAGCAAATAAGTCTTCCTATATTGACAACTTCCTTGACAGAAGTCTCAATGCCACACAGCTTGCAGAGGGGCTGAACAAGGCTCTCTATGGGGATAGTGAATACTCATGGTTCATCAGATAGGCCTATGGCAGCTACAGCAATCAATCTTTTGTTTATGTTGCTTTCAATACTCTTCATTGGTGTATTCTTCGGTGAGGAGGGAAAGAATAAGCACAAATAGATCTGAATATGGAGCCACATTACATTATCCTCATGGACTTCTCTACAGGAGAACTTATCAAAATCAGACTAACTGATGAGCAGCTCAAAAGTTCAGAAGAATACGAAGATTTTGGAGAGTTTCTCTCTGGTCTTGAAGAAGAATATGATTTCAGACTCAAAGACTGCCTGTATATGACTTGTCATAATCTCTCGGAGAGAAACTACAATCTTTAACTCCCGATAATTCCTTCTCCATTATGGTAGGAAATTCTTCCTCTTGGAAATAAATCACCATTTGTGGTTTATTGTTGGATGCTCCAATCTCTGTAATTTTACAGTCGGATTGGAGCATTTTTCTATGTAAATAAGACTTTTGCCCACATCTGTATAGGTGATAATATTCTTAATAAAAGTTTTATACGGCTGATAACAATTTGGTCATGTCCTGTGAATTAGCTAATTTTGCAGTACAAACAAAAACAATAACAGCCAATGAAGTAAAACTATTATTAGGACATATTGAAAAGAGTGTTTCACTTTTTACTTGATGTATTCTGAAAAATCGCCAATTTAACAGAGTTAACCATCGCTGTAGAAAGGAAATGCTTGCACCTACACAGGTGTGGGCTTTTTCTTGTTGCATGGTTACAGGTGTTTGGCGATACCTTCAGAATAGCAATAAGTATAATAAAGCCTACACCTTCTTTTTGCTGTGTCGCCAAGACAAATTATGGAGATATTTCAGCAAAATGGTTTATACGGATTGAAGAATGATTGTGGAGAAGTAATTATTGCTCCACAATACAGGGAGTTCTATCCATATTCATGTGGATTGGCTTGCGTGCGTAATGTTCAATATCAATATGCCTATATTGACATTAATACCATTGCAGTAGTTCCGTTTGGCAAATATATATGGATTGATCCGTGCTTTATGTGCGGTTATGCAAGAGTAATAAGATACAGTGTACTAGAAGATAAGCAATATTGGGGTATTATCAACACAATGGGGTTCAGTGTGGTGCCATGTGAATATGATAATATATGGACTCTTAATGAAGAATATCTTGACAATCTTAAAGCGGTTAAGAAGAGTAAAGAGTGCAGAATAAACTTAAGAGAAGCTGGTAAAAAAATTGTTTTAGATGGCCTTAAATACATTAGGACTTACACCATTGATGAGTTCAAGACTGAATTTAACATAAGTAGAATCTTTGTTAGAGTTAATCCTAATAATGTCATTTTATTCTATTTTGGCACAAATATAGGTGTAGTCTCAAATGACAACTTCATGTTAAATCCTGCAATATCAATCGTATGCAATAGTGCTGGCAAAATATTCTGTCTACTACACAATCGTAATAATACGGGAAAGATACGAGTGAAACAGTTGATAAAAACATCAAACAACCATGCTCCAACCTATTCAAGAGATTATGACTCCTACAATGATTATAATGAATATATTGAGGAGTTAAGATTAGATGTCTTTGAGGGAGATGAAAGTAATTATTGGAATATTGATTAAAACTTTAGAACAAATGAAGTACCCGATACATTTCGGTTTAGAAAAGGCTGGATTGCCGCTTATTCTGACCACAGACAATCCCAAAAATCTCTGTTTCCTGATTGACACAGGTTCAACCGAGAATGTGATATTTGACTTTGTCTATCAACATCTAAAGGAATATTTCAAAGAGACTACTGAGGCTCAAAATATTATTGGTATTGACGGCTCATTACAATCAACTATCATCGTAAATGCAGATTTGCATTTTGATGATTTAAGGTATAATGCTCCTTTTGCAGTCCTTGCAGCCCATGATGCCATTACACAAGTACAAGCAGAGACGGGGATACAGATACACGGAATTTTAGGAACACCCTTTCTGCTGGAGAACAAGTGCTTAATAAACTTTAACAAACTAATAATACAAAATCAATGATAGAAGGATTGTTCATAATAGCCATTGGGGCTTTGATTTTGCTTTATGCTCAAAGACAATCAGACAAGAAAACTATTGAGCAACAAGATTATAAACTTCGGAGATATGAGGGACTAACCAATGCGGAAGATGAAGCAGAAGCCCAAAAATCACAAGACTGGTATCATTTTGATAAAATAATGAGACAACTGCGCTCTGAAGATGAGTATTCTAAATATGAGTCGGAAGAAATAATTAAAGAACGAGCAAAAGTAAAGTTCCGTCAAATTTATGGATATGAATACAAGGAGAAATAAGTTATCATCAGAAACTGAACTTGTGTGCATTGGAGGTATCGGATTTATGTTTGAGGTTAGGACAACTCTCAAACATAATCTGATAAGTCCTGATGTCATTGCTTTCTTTTATGGTGTGCCGGAGAGTGGAGAGGTAACAAAAGATTGTGCTTTCCCTTTAGCCATTTCTGACACAAATATTCAATCATCCCTCTTTCAAAATTTGGGGTATGATTGGGTAGTATGTTTTGACGGAGTATTCAGAAAGATACAAAGGATTAGATGTGAAGCTGAGTACAAACATCTTACTAAAATGATAGAATTTTATATAGATAGAACTATATCAACTAGGAACATTGCAGGTATTATTTCACTATAAATATGAAAAAAGTTCACCAAATATTGAAGAGGTTTTTCGTAATTGAAAACCTATATATGAAGTTCATACTGACAATTATTGCAATTACATTGATAATAATTGCGGTAGAATTAGATGACCATTTGTCAGACCTTACGCATATCTTATGGAGACTATACCAAATATCTTAAAAATCAAATAAATATGGATGGAGATGCACCGAGCCTTGTAGTAGCCCTAATTATAAATGTCATTATCTTTATTGTTGTACCTTTGGTTATGGCTTATAGACGTGGCTATTTCTTCAATTCTGATGAACATTTTAATTGGACAAAGAGGGTATTTAAACAGAAAAATCAGTTTCTCCCCCTAGATTGGACTTTAGTAGGACTCAGGCAACTATCTGAATTTGAAAAATATCAGATACAAAAAATTGTAGTAAAACTTATGCCATACGACAAACTTGGCTATAGAACTATAGTAGTCCTCAAAAGAGGCAAGACATTAGAATACATACTTGGGGAGAATAAAGGCTATTGGATTGATGATGTAATCCACAAGGACAATATTCTTCTTCGGACTTGGCAGAAGGGAACTTCGTATAAATATGATGTTGTACCAATCAAAGATAAAGAATAGCACATAACTTTATAGATGAGGAAAGCCATAATTCTAATAATCGCCATTTACATACTGTTCTCAACTATTTGCCTGATAGCTTTAGGCAGTCATTATGTATCAATGGGTGAATGTGCTGCCATTACATACTATTATCCATTGACAAGGTGGGATAGAGCTGGCATTATCCTGTTTGGGATAATAGCCACTATTATATCCCTCCTACTAATTCCAAAGAACATGAAGAATAGAAAAATATTGCTGACACTCATTAGTTTAATCTATATGCTATCTGTTGGATTATATGTGGTCTTTGGCAATAAAATGCTTGGTGCAAGAGAAATGGATTGGCCTCACCATTATAAAGTACAGCCAATAACCAGCATCATAGCAGATAAAAATATTGCCTCAAATAGCTATGTCTGCTTAAATATTTGTATCTTTGCATAAGGTTCATCAATAAAGATAGATGAATCAGAGGGGGCTTACCCTCTTTCATTAACAAGAATATTAACCAAGAAGACAATAGATTGTTTTCTCGAATGTTTTATCCAACAGGATAGAAGAGGACATTAAAACAATGATTTTCAGTTATATATTGACTCTCAGATTTATTACTGAAAATCCTTGTGTCACTGGTTCGATTCCCGTTGGCACCACAGAAAAAGAGAGTTACAGAAATGTAGCTCTCTTTTTTTCTTTCTATAAGTGGTATAAAAACATAGGGGCAAGCCAAGATTAAGGGTGCATATATTACACTGATATAATGCAATAAGAAAGGCGAACTTGATGCCTGACTTGATGCCAAGACCACAAGTCAGGCATCAAGTTAATTTATTATTCAATTCTTAATCGTTATTAAGGATTTGAATTTTCTCCGACTTCATCCCTTGTGCCATTCGATTTGTTTTTTAATCTTCTTTAGGCATCACAAGAGCATCCGCCGGTTTTATGGTTCATGAATCTCGTTTTTGGATACACCAGGGGGGCATACCTTGATAATTAAGCTCTTATATCGGCAATATTCGCTGAATAGCTACATTTCAAAAATGTTGTGGCATCAGCCTTGTCGTCTTGCAGCTTTTGCTCCAACGAAAGAAATTTTTCGATACTGTACGCTTAACCGTTGAAACCTCATTATAATTTCATATATTTGTAATCGGGTTGGCGTAATCCAATCCATGACATTTTGAGAATAAGAAGCGATATGCTCTCTTGTAAGTCGAGAACGTAGGAAATTCAAGACACTGCACAAGGATAGCATAGCGGTTCTCACGCATACAGCGTGGGCTGCTATATTACATTCGTGCATTTAGGTTTCCTACGACCTTCGACTTAGAATGATGCATTGGCAGTCCGCGCTTCTGCATTAATAATCCGCCCTGTAAGGACTGCTGGGCAAAAACAAAGAAAATTATAATGGAAAAGAAATTTTGTCAGAGTTGCGGAATGCCGCTCACAAGTGAAATCCTCGGCACGAATGCCGATGGTACACCTAACGAAGATTACTGCATCTACTGTTACAAGGACGGCAAATTCACACAGGATATGACCATGGAGCAGATGATTGAACACTGCGCCCAATTCACCGACGAGATAAACAAAAACTCCGGTCAGAATCTTACAGTCGAGCAGATGAAAGAGCAGATGCGCCAGTTCTTCCCGCATCTCAAACGCTGGAAACAGCCTAACGGCTCTGACCTGATACGCAAAGCAGAAGCCCTTCTTGCGGAATGCGGTACTGTGACCATAGCATCAGTCAACAGTGATGGATTTCCGCGCCCTGTGCCCATGGCGAAAGGCGATACCCAAGGATGCGGTACTGTATGGATGGCAACCGGGGCTGACTCTGTGAAGGTTGCCGACTTCAAGCGCAATCCGAAAGCCGGGTTATGCTACGATAAAGGCGGTTCAAGTGTATGTCTGCGTGGCACAGTGGAAATTGTTAATGATGATAAAATCCGTAAGGAAAAATGGCAGGATTGGTATATAAATCATTTTCCGGGCGGTCCTGATGACCCGAATTATGTACTGCTTCGTTTCACCGGTACTGACGCTACTATATGGATTGACCATGAATTTGCCCACATTCAAATATAATTTCTCACAATGAAGGAAATCGAGGCAAACGAAGAACTCATCGCAGCGTGCGGACTTTACTGCGGCGCGTGTCGGAAATATCTATCGGAGAAATGCCCCGGGTGCCATGATAATGAAAAGGCTACCTGGTGCAAGATAAGGTCTTGCGTCAAGGGTAATGGTTACCATTCTTGTGCCGAATGTTGCAAGAATGTAACTGAATGCAAAATATATTCCAATTTCATCGGCAAGATATTCGCCTTTCTTTTCAGGTCAGACCGCCCGGCTTGTATCCGCTATATTAAAGAGCATGGAGAGCGGGCATTTGCCGAGGAAATGACAAAGCGTAAATGTCAGACAATTAAACGGAAATAAAAACCATGTTTATTGCAATTCTCTCATATAAGAAGCCACTTGAAGATGTTGACCGCTTCCTGCAGGCGCATCGTGATTATCTCGCCGAGCATTATGCCGCCGGCGACTTCATCGCTTCCGGTCCGCAGACGCCTCGCACTGGTGGCGTAATTATGATTAAAGCCGAAAACCGCGCAGCAGTGGACTCTATCATCGCGCAAGATCCATTCAACATCAACGGCATCGCCGACTATCAGATTGTGGAGTTTACTCCGACAATGTTCTGCGATGATATTCTCAAAACCATTCTCTGATTATGCCCTGTATTTCAATATGAGCCTGACATTACGCCCTTATCAGCCTTCAGATGCCGCAGTGATTACTTCGTGGCTTAAAAGCGAACACCTCATGCACCAATGGTGTGCCGACAGGTATGAGCATTATCCTGTCACGCCCGAAGACATGAACTCTTATTATGAGCGGTACATTAAGGGACAAGATTCATGTGCCCTGACAATGATCGATGGCGATGAAATTGTCGGATACATCACCTTGCGCACTCCGGCAGATGACACCACGGAGCAGCGACTGGGATTCGTTATTGTCGATGATTCAAAACGTGGTCGTGGTTATGGGAAGAAACTTGTCACAATGGCGGTCAAATATGCTTTTGAAGAGCTTGGAGCCGAAAAAGTGTCACTCGGAGTCTTTGAAAATAATCCGTCAGCCATTCATTGCTATGAAGCGGCGGGATTCCATCGCGTTTCAAGACCGGAGACAGAAAGCTATCAATGTCTGGGCGAAACGTGGAACTGCATCGAAATGGAACTATTACCATGAGCCAAAAGAATCTTAAGGATATGACTCTGGCAGAACTATGGGAACTGTTTCCGATAGTGCTGGCTGCATATAATCCTGATTGGTCGGAATGGGCGAATGAAGAGATATTGGAGCTTTCAACTTTGCTGAGAGATTACAATCCGGTAATCACTCATATAGGTAGCACCTCCATTCCAAATATCCAAGCGAAGCCGATTATTGATATTCTCATTGAAATCAGCCCCGATATTGACTGGCAACGGGTTCGTGAAACGATGGAAACAGCGGGCTACCTCTGTATGTCGGTTTCCGATAGCCGCATGAGTTTCAACAAAGGCTATACCCCTAAGGGCTATGCAGATAAAGTGTTTCATATCCATTTTCACAGAATTGGCGACAATGACGAAATCCTGTTCCGCGACTATCTGATGGCTCATCCGGAGGCTGCCAAAGAGTATGAGCACTTGAAATTATCACTACTGCCAAAATACAAGCACGACCGCGACGGATATACCGAAGCCAAAACCGAATTTGTACGACAGATAATAACACGAGCCTTAAAACAATGAAAACAAAGCATATCCCCGTACCGGTAGCGGTGTTGCAGAACTCTGAAATCGTAAGTAGCCTCCTCCCGGGACAATGAAGGCGATATCGTTATCGGCACATGGATATTAGCCTGGTAATCAGCAAAGCAGTAAACAGCATTGGGACAAATTATGAGCCCGCTGGTTGGTTTTGTGCGCAGTTATGGTTATCTTTGTGATATTGATAATGCGACCAATGGAAATGGATATGGATATGGAAAAGGGATTTTACCGGAACTGCGGAATGCGGCTGACGCGGGTGATTTCCGGCATAAATGTCGATGGCACGTTAAACGGGGATTGCTGCATCGCCTGCTACAGGGATGGCAAGTTTACGCAGAATGGACAGGTGATTGATGACAGAAGCATGTCGGATTCAATGAAGTGAGGATGTAACTATGAGCAACGAAATTCTTTATATTCTGCTGCCGGATTATGCGGCGCATGAGGCTGTGTATCTTTCACAGGCTATCGCATCGGATGAGTATGCCATGAAGGAGCATCCGAAGTATGTCAACAAGGTTGTCGCCCCGACCATGGAGCCGGTAAAGTCCATCGGAGGATTTCGGACTTTGCCCGATTATTCATTCGACACGATGCCTTACGACTACGCGGCCTTAGTACTCATTGGCGGCTTTGGATGGGCTATGCCTGTTGCAGAGCAAGTCGTGCCAATAGTAAAGCGGGCAATTGAAAAAGGTAAAATTGTCGGTGCCATCTGTAACGGGGCTTCATTCATGGCAAAATGCGGATTTCTCAACAATGTCAAGCATACAGGCAACGGCGCCGAGCAGTTGCAGGCATGGGGAGGCGGGAATTATACCAATCCCGACGGATACATCCACCGGCAAGCAGTCAGCGATAAAAACATCGTGACCGCAAACGGTTCGGCAACCCTTGAATTTGCAAAAGAGCTTCTCACATTACTTGAGAATGACACGCCGCAACGGATAGAAATGTACTATCAGTTTAATAAACAGGGATTCTGCAATCTGTTCCCTGAGCATTAAGACTATGTACGAGCTTGAACAAGCAGGACAACAGAGCTATTATATAAACTGTCCGGCTAAGATTGGCATTTATGAACAGTCTGAGCATGAACGGCAATGGGAATAAGAAAATATCTGAATAAACGAAATATTCAAAACCGTTAACGGTATGCCATATATATCAATCGAAAGCGGCAGACTCACCGCTGAACAGAAACGGCAGCTGATAGTACGGCTGACCGCAACAGCCTCCGAGATTACCCATATCCCGGAGCAGTTTTTCACGGTTACAATCAAGGAGTTGCCGGACGAAAACTTCGGTATCGGCGGCAAGTCAATCGACGAGATCAAACGCAACTACAAACCGTGAGCTTGACATTACGCCCTTATCAGCTTTCGGATGCAGCGATGATTACATCATGGCTTAAAAGCGAGTATCTTATGCGCCAATGGTGCGCCGACAGATACGAGCGGTATCCCGTCACGCCCGAAGATATGAACGCATTTCATGAAAGTTATATTGACGGACATCGCTCACACGCTCTGACAATGACCGATGGCGATGAAGTCGTAGGATATATCACTTTGCGCATTCCGGCTGACGCTCCGACTGAACAACGCCTGGGCTTTGTCATCGTCGACGATTCAAAACGCGGTCGCGGGTTGGGCAAAGCTCTTGTTACAATGGCAGTCAAATATGCTTTTGAAACTCTTGGAGCTACAAAAGTGTCGCTCGGCGTCTTTGAAAATAATCCATCCGCTATCCATTGCTATGAAGCCGCCGGTTTTCATAGAGTATCACTTCCTGAAACCGAGAGCTACGAATGTCTCGGCGAAAGGTGGAACTGTATTGAGATGGAACGATATTCAGATGTCGGGATACGTGAAATCCGAATCCACGAAATACCACTGCTAACGGATTTTTTATATGAAGCGATATTTCAACCGGATAACAAACCGAAAATTCCGAGGACTGTCCTTCAGGAGCCGATGATATGGGCCTATGTTGATAGATTCGGAACTCGACCGGAAGACTTTTGTCTTGTAGCATTGGTAGATGGCGTGATTGTCGGAGCCGCTTGGTCAAGAAATGGCTGTTCATACGGGAAAGTGGATGATACAACACCTGAATTGGCAATATCGTTATATCC
>OJLA01001327.1_pt1 | contig 17099 bp, 11 predicted proteins | sample 1596611 | NCBI WGS metagenome assembly OJLA01 (sample SAMEA4350168, study PRJEB24818) | metagenome | biome: human; feature: gut; material: faeces | place: Denmark | collected 2013-09
TATCCCTTCCGGCAACCTCTCAACCAAGTTTATTGCGGATTTCTTCCAGTGTGATTTTGGCCATGACCGCCTTGCCCGAAGGCGTGAAGCTGACATTCCCGCCTTCGCAGAGCTGCCCCAGCAGAGATTCGGCCTCCTCCGTCGAAATCGTACGGGACATGCTGCGGGCTCCGCTGCAAGCCATGACAGCGGCGATCTTCTCGCGCCGCAATGCCTGAACGTCCACAGGCACGGCGAACTCCTGCAGCAATTCGTAAATCAACCGGTCGATCGTATCGTGCGGAATGTCGGCCGGAACGCCCTTTACCTCGACGGCTCCGCCGCCGCAAAACTCCAGGTCGAAACCCAACGCCGCGAAATCGACCGCATTCTCCTCGAGCAACGCATATTCGTTTTCCGAAAACGCGAGACGCTCCGGGAAAAGGAGCTGCTGGCTGACCGACGATCCGTTGGTCAGGAGCAGCAGGTAATTGTCGTACAACACCCGTTCCCGCGCCCGGCGCAGGTCCACGACCACCCACTTGCCGCCGTACAGCGCCGAGGCATACCCGTTGCCGAGCACCGTCACACCGCTGAAACAAGCCGCAGGATCGTCCATCAGCCGTTGTTGCACCGGTTCCCCGGCAGAAGGAATGAACTCCATTTCGGTCGGAGCGAACCCGGCAGAAGGGATCATCTCGTCGTATCGATCCTCCGCCCCCACACCCTTTCCGGCAGGCATCTCCCCGTCGTAAGGAGCGTCGAAGCCCGAAAAATCCACGTCGGGCATCCGTTCCGACACATCGGAAGCGTAATCCGCACGAAAAGGGTTGTAACTCTCGTTCGACATCGCCTTGGGTTCACGGTAAACGGCCCCTTTGGTCAGCACCGGAATCTCGACGCTGTCCGTCTGATCGAAATCCATGAGCGGCACCGCTCCCGTCTTGGCGAGAGTTTCCCGCACGGCAGCGTTGATGATCTGCCACACGGCCTCTTCGTCAGCGAACTTGACTTCGGTCTTCTGGGGATGGACATTGACGTCGATCCGCGAAGGGTCGATCGTCAGGTAGAGAAAATAGGAGGGCGAACAGGCATCGGGAATCAGCTTCTCGTAAGCCTTCAGGATCGCCTTGAAAAAATAGGGGGAGCGGAAATAACGCCCGTTCACGAAAAGATACTGTTCCGAACTATTGCTCTTCTTGGCGGCAGCGGGACGGCCCACGAAGCCCGTCACCCGCACGATCGACGTGTCGGCATCGACTTCCAGCAGGTTCTGTTTGATATGACGCCCCACCACATCGACGATCCGCGAAGCCAGCGAAGCAGCGGGCAACCGATAGAGCGGCTGATCGTTCATCAGCAATTCGAACCCCACCTGCGGATTGCAGAGCGCGACCCGCTGAAACTCGGACTTGATCTGCCCCGTGGAAGTCGTACTCTTTTCGAGGAACTTACGGCGGGCAGGCACGTTGTAGAACAGATTGCGCACATAAAACTGCGACCCCACAGGACAAGCCGCGAGGGTCTGCGAAACGAACTCACCGCCATTGACCGTCGTGAGCGTACCCACTTCATCCTCCGCCTGGCGCGTACGCAGCTCCACCTGCGACACGGCGGCGATCGACGCGAGCGCCTCGCCCCGGAAGCCGAACGTCTTGAGCGCATAAATATCGTCCAGCGAAGAGATCTTGCTGGTAGCATGCCGGTCGAAAGCCATGCGGGCGTCGATGGGCGACATGCCGCAACCGTCGTCCACGATCTGAATCAGCTCCTTGCCGCCGTCTCGGAAATTGACCTTCACGCTGCGGGCTCCGGCATCGATCGCGTTCTCCATCATCTCCTTCACCACCGACGACGGACGGTTCACCACCTCACCGGCGGCAATCTGGTTCGCAACGACCTCGGGCAGTAATTTGATACGATCAGCCATTACTCCTCATAATCGTTAGGGACGACCGTAATCGGAGTGTAGGGATTGAACTCCTCGGTCTGCGGGGTTTTGGGTTTCTGCATGTCGGAAATGAACGCGACCACACGCGGATAGCCGAACACCAAGAACAAAAGCACCAGCACGACCAGTACGACCATCATCCACATACGGCCGGAGCCTCGCGACATCTCTTCGCGGCGGCGGGCTGCCCGGGCCTGGCTTTGCGTACGGATATACTGTCCCGGCTTATACTCTTTGCCCGCATCCTCGGCCCGTTCGCCGCGCAGCTCGGCACGACGCCGGTCGCGCTCCTCTTTCTCGGGATCGTAGTAGCGCGGCAGGTAGTTGAATTTATTGGCGTGTTTCTTAAACGGCGTAAAACCGGACATAAAATTCTGTTTTTTAAGGTGAAGACAGCAGCGGCCCGGGCGAGGCTCCGAACAGACGAATTGCATCGGCCCGCTTCATCGTCATCCGCAAAAAATACGGGGCCCGCAACACGTCGTGTTACGCCCGATCGGAATGCAGCCGTCCAAACCGGTTATTTCTTCGGTAAAGATACGAAAAACTCCCGGAATAACCAGCCATGTCACTCCGGGAGCTCTCACTTTTCGACCGGAAATTACCGGAAGAAACTCTTCATCCTGTCGAAAATGTTGTGTCCTTTGGACGCCTCGGCCCGCTGGAAGGAAGGCTGTGCGGCCAGTTGCTCCACCAACCGCTTCTCCTCGGCATTGAGCTTGGCGGGGACCGTAACATCCACCACGACCAGTATATCGCCGCGTCCGTAACCGTTCACGTCGGGCAAGCCCTTGCCGGCCAGCCGCAGCACCTTGCCCGCAGGCGTACCCGGTGCGATCTTGATCCGCGCCCGGCCATCGACCGTCGGAACCTCGACCGAACCGCCGAGCAAAGCCGTCGGAACCGTAATATTCAGATTATGGATCAGGTCGTTTCCGTCGCGCAGCAATTCCGGATTCCGCTCCTCCTCGATCACCACCTGCAAATCACCGTTCACACCGCCGTGACGAGCCGCATTTCCCTTGCCCGACACCGTCAATACCATTCCATCGCCCACACCGGCCGGAATCCGAATCTCCACCACCTCGGAGCCTTTGATCGTCCCTTCGCCCTTGCACTCGTCGCAGGGATTGGTAATCACCTTGCCCGTACCGCCGCACGTGGGACACACGCTCTGGGTCTGCATCCGACCGAAAAAGGTATTTTCGACACGATTCACATACCCCGCTCCGTTGCAGGTCGAACAAGTCGAATAGGAGTTGGCGTCCTTGGCTCCCGTACCTCCGCATTTAGGACAGGCGATCTGCTTGTTGATCTTGAGCTTCTTGACCGTTCCGGCAGCGATCTCCGCCAGGGAGAGCTTCACCCGCACACGGATATCCGTACCACGGCTTACGCGACGGCCGCCGCTCGAAGAGGTCCGATAACTTCCGCCGCTGAAATGACCCCCGAAAATATCGCCGAACTGCGAGAAGATGTCCTCCATCGAGAACCCGCCGCCGAATCCGCCGAACCCGCCGCCGGCTCCGGCTCCGGCCGCACCGCTCATTCCGGCATGGCCGAACTGATCGTATCTGGCTCGCTTTTCGGGATTGGAGAGCACATCGTACGCCTCGGCCGCCTCCTTGAACTTCTCCTCGGCCTCCTTATCCCCCGGATTCTTGTCCGGGTGATACTTGATAGCCGCCTTTCGGTAAGCTTTCTTTATCTCATCCGCGTTGGCGTTCTTCGCCACGCCAAGCACTTCGTAGTAATCTCTCTTTTCTGCCATAGTATTCGAATGCCGGACTTCGATTCCGGCTCAATATTCTTTTTCAATAGTCGTATTTTCACACTCTACGCTCGGCACAATAGTGCGCGACGGAGCAACTCCGCGCCCGTTAAACGAAAACGCCCGTTACTCTCCGACGACCACTTTCGCAAAACGCAACACCTTGTCGCCCATCTTGTAACCGGGCTGTACCACATCGACGATCTTGCCCTTCTTCTCCTTCCCGGCATCGAAACGGGCAACCGCCTCGTGGTGATCGGTATCCAACTCCAGTCCGAGCGCCTCGATCTCCTTCACATTCTGTTTCTTGAGCGTTTCCCTGAACTTCTGTGCGATCAATTTCACACCCTCACGAAGCGCCTCCAGGTCATTGCTCTTCTCGATCGCTTCCAGCGCCCGCTGCAAATCGTCCATCAGAGGCAGAAAATTCTTCACGCACTCGGCGCTTCCGCTCTGCACCAGCTCCATCTTCTCCCGCAGCGTGCGCTTGCGGAAATTGTCGAACTCGGCCTGCAAACGCAGGTACTTGTCCTGCCACTCCGCAATCTCCGCCTCCCAGTCGCGCGAAGGCAACTCCTCCGAAGCCGCTTTCGGTGTATTCCTATCCCCTGCCATTGTGTCAGCATCGGCAGAGCTTTCATCTGTCACATTGGCACACGGCTCCCCGTCGCAGGAGGGATACCCATCGCCCGCCGCGAAGCCTTCGTCGCCGCCAACCGCTTCATTATAAACCTTTTCCTTGTCCATATCTGATGTATTATTTGATTTTCCACTCCTCTATTGTCCAAAATATATACCAACCGGCAGAAGCATCAGCCCAAAATGAAAATTGCAGGCCGTTTATCCATTTCCGGCAGCAGGGCCGAGCGCCACTCACGAACCGTCAGCGTGCGGATATACTCCTGCGGCGAGGTAATATCGACGGCCAGCGTAAGCCGCGTATCGGGGGCGCATACCTCGAGCAACTGCCCGAGCAGCTTCGCATTCCGGTAAGGAGCCTCGATAAAAACCTGCGACTGCCTCTCGCCGGTCGCACGCCGTTCCAGCGTCCGGATCGCCCGGGCCCGTTCGGGCGGTTTGACCGGCAGATAGCCGTTGAAGGCGAACGACTGTCCGTTCAACCCCGACGCCATCACTGCCAGGATGATCGACGAAGGACCGATCAAAGGCACCACGCGGATTCCGAGCCGGTGACACCGGGCCACCGCCAGGGCCCCGGGATCGGCCACTCCCGGCACACCCGCCTCGGAGATCACTCCGGCAGAACGCCCCGCAAGAATCGGACGCACCATCTCGTCCACAGCCCGGGCATCGGTCGTATGCTCGTTCAGCTCCCGGAACTCCAGGCTGTCGATCGGACGGCCGAAGCCCGCCTTCGACAGAAAACGCCGCGCCGAGCGGACATTCTCCACGATGAAATAATCCAGCGAGTCGATCACGGCCCGGTTCGCCGCCGGCAGCACGTCCCACACGGGCGTATCCTCGGCGATCGGACACGGAATCAGGTAAAGCGTACCCGGCTGTCCCGGTTTTCGTTCCTGCGACATATCTTCATTCCATTTATCGAAAACCCCGCCTCTGCCACCGCCCCGGCATCCGGCTCCGTCGGGATTCTCTTTTTTACTCTTTGCTGTAAATCCGTTTCACACGGCCCGACACGGAGGTCATCACCTCGTAAGGGATCGTATCGAGTACGCGGGCCATATCTTCGGGCGTATTGCCCGGCACCGCGGAGAAGATCACCACCTCGTCCCCCTCCTCCACGCCGGGAATGTCGGTCACGTCGATCATACAACTGTCCATGCAGACGCGGCCCACGATCGGCGCGGGCCGCCCCGCGACCAGCATCGACCACCGGCCGCACCCCAGATGACGGTCCAGTCCGTCGGCATACCCCATCGGCACGGTGGCCGTCACGCTGTCACGCGTCAGCTTCCCCGCCCGGCCGTAACCGACGGCTTCGCCCGCCGACAGGTGCTTGAGCTGCACGATACGGCTTTTGAGCGTCGAAACGGGTTTCAGCTCGTCGTTATGCTCGAAGCCGAAACCGTAAAGTCCCAACCCCAGACGGCACATGTCGAACTGCGCCTCGGGGAAACGCTCGATCGCCGCCGAATTGGCCGTATGGCGAAGCACCGGATAGGGAAGCGCCGCAGCCAGACGGCCGCTCATACGGTCGAAACGGGCGATCTGCTCCCGCGTATAACGATCCTCCTGGGGCATATCGGAACAGTTCAGGTGCGAAAAGATCGTAGCGACCTTCACCGACGGAGTTTCGCCCAGCGTTTCGGTCAGCATATCCAACTCCCCTTCCATAAAACCCAACCGGTGCATGCCCGTATCGAGCTTGATATGGATCGGGTAACTCTCCTCTCCGACCCGTTCGACGGCTTTCGAAAAAAACGCCAGCGAACGGAAATTGTATATTTCGGGCTCCAGCCGGTGAGCGTCCATCAGATCGAAACTGCCCTCGTCGGCATTCAGAACGACGATCGGCATTCTAATTCCCCGCTCGCGGAGCAGCACCCCTTCGTCGGCGAAAGCTACGGCCAGGTAATTGACCCCCTGATGCTGGAGCATCTGGGCCACCTCGAAATCCCCGGCGCCGTAGCTGGCCGCCTTGACCATCGCCACGAGCCGCACCCCGGGACGGAGCCGCGCACGGAAATAATTCAGGTTGTGGATCATGGCATCGAGATCGACCTCCAATACCGTCGTATGGCTCTTGCGTTCGAGCGCATGACTCACCCGCTCGAAGTGGCTGTCACGGCTGCCCTTGATGAGCACCACGCGCCCGGCCACATCGTCGCGGCGCAGGTTGCGCAGCAGCTCGTCGGTCGTGCGGTAAAAGGCGCTGTCGCAGGCGAAATTCGCCCCGGCATTTCGAATACGGTCTCCCACGCCGATCAGACGGCTCACTCCGGCGGCGGCCACCAGACGGGCCACTTCGCCGTAAAGCACTCCGTCCTCGACGCCGCTCTGCTCGATATCCGAAAGAATAAGTGTCATGGGACGGCCGGCGGCCATATTATGCAGGTAGTCGAGCGCAATGGAGAGGGAGTTGATGTCCGAATTGTAAGCGTCGTCGATCAGCAGCGAACCGTTGATTCCCTCCTTCAACTCGAGGCGCATCGCCACGGGCCGAATCCGGCCGAAATCGGGGTCGGGAAAGCCCATCACCCGACAGAACGCCCCGACCAACTGGGCATCGACACGCCCGGCCCCGCTCTCCAGAACCCCTGCGGGCAACTGCTCCGGCAGCGGATATTCCGCAGCGTCCTGCAACTGCCGGCCGCCGTATAACGTGCGGATCATCCGTTCGAGCAGGGAGGAGCCACCATGATAAATAATGGTTCGCGCTCCCTTCGCCAACACCAACTTTTCGGCACTCTTCTCCTCGAGCGAGGTGAAATTTTCCTGGTGCGCCTCGCCGATCGAAGTGAAAATCACCGTATCGGGGCGGATCATCCGCTCCAGACGCACCATCTCCCCGGGACAGGAGATCCCCGCTTCGATCAACGCCAACTCCTCGTCCCCTTCGATCATCAGCAGCGAGAGCGCCACGCCCAACTGCGAATTATAACTTTTCGGCGACCGGAAATATTTGACGCCGGCAGGAATCTGCTGGGCGATCCATTCCTTGACCACGGTCTTCCCGTTCGAACCCGTGATACCGACCACGCGCCCCTTGAACCGAGTCCGGTGATGGGCCGCAAGCTGTTGGAGGGCAGCGATGGCGCTCGGAACCACCACGCAGCCGCAACCGGCCGGAAGTTGCGTCTTCCGCTCCGCAAGAAATGCCTTCACATCCCGGCGAACCATCTCGCCAATAAAGGCGTGGGAGTCGTGATTGGTACCTTTCATGGCCACGAACAGCGGCTCCTCGCCGAACGAACAGTTGCGGCTGTCGGTAAGCACCCGTGCCACCGGCAAATCCTCCCCGATGAGTTCGCCCCCGCAAATGCGGGCGATTTCCGATAACATGTATTTCATGTCGTATCTTTCCTTTACATAACTGCCGTCAATCCATACGCAGAGTCACCACCGTAATCCCCGCTCCGCCCCGGTCGGCGTGTTCGTCCGCAGCCCGTTCGACCTCCGGCACCGTGCGCAGATAACGGCGGATCTCCTCCTTGAGCGCCCCCGTCCCCTTGCCGTGCAGGATCGTGACCGTACCGACGCCAACCATGATCGCGTCGTCGATAAAATCCCGCACCTCCTCCAATGCTTCGGCGGCACGCAGGCCCCGCACATCGATATGATCCTTGAAATTGAGCTTGCGGGCCGACACATCGACCGATACCACCGTGCGCGGCTGCACGGGCCTGGTCGCCTGCTTGAATTCGGCGCCCGAGATCACGACGAGCGAACTTCTATCCACCGTCGTAAGAATCTGTCCGAATGCCACCTGCGCCTTCCGGCCCTTGATCGAAAGCACCACGCCGGGAATGTCCTGCCCGGCGATCTTCACCTTCGAGCCGACCTCCGCCTCGCGGGGTTTCTCCGGCACGGCAGGCTGTGCGACCTCCGGAGTCTCGCCGGCCTGCTGTCTGCGCTCGGCACGACGCTGGCGGCGGCGTTCGAGTTTCTCCATTTCGCGGGCCACCCGTTCGTCGTGCGCCGCATCCGCTGCATCCGTCCTCTCCACCCTGTCCCGAAAATCGTTCAACTCCTTACGGGCCAACTGGGTAAGCTCCTTCTCGGCCTGCGCTTCGCGGATCGTCCGAATCGTATTCTCAATCTGACGGTTGGCGTCGGCGATCATCCGCTGCGCCTCCTCCTTGGCCTTTTTCAAGATTTCCGAGCGCTCCTGCCGGATGCGCGAAAGCTGGTCGGCATAGGTCTGTTCCAGCTCCTCGACCTTGCGGTCGGCGATCCGGATGCGGTCGCGCTTCTGCTCCCAGTAATGTTTGTCACGGGCGATTTCACGCAACTGTTTCTCGAGGTTGATATGATCGCTGCCGGCCTTTTCGCCCGCATCGCGGATAATATCCTCCGGCAACCCGATCTTGCGGGCGATCTCCACCGCGAACGAACTGCCCGGCTTGCCGATCTCGAGCCGAAACAGCGGCCGGATATTCTGCACGTCGAACATCATCGCTCCGTTGGCGATTCCCTCGGTGTTCGACGCATAATACTTAATGTTGGCATAGTGGGTCGTAATCACCCCGTAACAGCCTTTACTGCGGAGCCGTTCGAGGATCGACTCCGCGATCGCCCCGCCGATGATAGGCTCCGTACCCGAACCGAACTCGTCGATAAGCACCAGCGTCCGGTTCGAAGCTCCGGCGAGCATGTTCTTCATATTGAGCAGGTGCGACGAATAGGTCGAAAGATCGTCGTCGATCGACTGCTCGTCCCCGATGTCGATCATTAGGTTGCGGAACAGGGGCAGCTCCGAATTCTCCGATGCCGGAACCAGGAATCCGCACTGGAACATATATTGGATGATGCCCGTAGTTTTCAGACACACCGACTTGCCGCCGGCATTCGGCCCCGAAATCACCAGGATATGACGCCGTTTGTCGAGTTGCAGATCGAGCGGCACCACCTGCTTGCCCTGCGCCCGGAGCGTCTGCTGCAACAAGGGATGCCGCGCATTGCGCAGCACCAGCCGGTCGTCCGTCGAAACGATCGGTTTCACCGCTCCGTTGGCAACGGCCCAGCGGGCTTTGGCACGGATCATATCCAGATCCGAAAGATAGTCGCCGATCAGCGCGATCCGATCCGCTTCGGGGCGAATCGAGTCGGTGAAGGCCGAAAGTATCCGCACGATCTCGCGCCGCTCGGCGTACTCCAGCTCCTTGAGTTCGTTATTGATTTCGACAACCTCGACCGGCTCGACGTAGAAGGTCTTGCCCGTGGCCGATTCGTCGTGGATGAAACCCTGCAACTTGCGTTTATTGGCCGCTGCGACCGGAATCACCGCCCGGCCGTCGCGGATCGAGAGCATCGCGTCGGCCTCCACGATACCGGCTTTCTTGGCATTCGACAACACCTGCTGCAGGCGTTTGGCGGCCTGCCCCTCCCGTTCGAGGATCATCCGCCGGATCTGCTGCAACTCCGGCGAAGCGTCGTCCCGAATCTTGCCGTACTGATCGACGATACCGTCGATCGCCCGAACGATCTCCGGGAAAGCCTCGATCCCCCGGCTGCGGAGCCGCAGTTCGGGATATAGCTCCTCACCGCGCCCCAGGATAAAACCGGCGATCGCCCCCGCCGAAGCCAGCGCCCGGCGCAGCAACACGACCTCCTCGACTTCGAGGAAGCTGCCTTCGATCTTCAGTTTGGAAAGGATATAATCGACATCGACGAACTCGTCGTCCGGAAAATCATGCTCCATCTCCAGCAGACGGCGCATCTCGTCCGCCAGCGCCAGCCGCCGCTCGACATCGGCCTGCGAAGTGCTGAATTGTTCGGCGCACAACCTTTCTCGGCCGCCGCGAATCGTACACAACGCCGCGACCTGCTCACGCAGCCGGTCGAAACCGACTTTCTGTTCAAAGTTCGCCGGATAGATCATCTCACAGAGAAAACATTCGAAACTATCGGGCCGCTTTCAGGGCCTTGAGCGAATCGCGCCGGGCATGTTTCGCCTCTTTTTCCTGCTGCTTGCGGTCGGCCTTTTCGGGATCGCGGCCGAACAGCGAGAAATGGACGTAACGGGCAGGATGGGCCTGCAAGTTGGCCAGCAGCGACGCTAGGTTCGCAGTTGCCTCGTTGAGCGATTCGTACAGACGGGGATCGCTGACGAGCTGCCCGACAGTCCCCTCCCCGGCATTGACACGGGCCAGGATCGCATTGAGGTTCATCAGAGTCGAATCGAGCGCCCCGGCCAGATTCTCACGCTGTATTTGGTCGGTAAAATTGCTTAAATTCAGGATAATACTGTCCATGCGCGGAGAGTTCTCGCCGAGCATCTCCGAAAAACGGGTCAAATTCGCCACGGCGCTCTCCAGATTCGCACGCTGCGACAGCAACATACCGTTTACGCTGCCCGTAATCGAATTCAGGTGCGACATCGTACCTTCGATATTCGCGGCGTTCTGCTCCATAATCAGATTCAGGTTATCCATCGTGCGGCTCAAATCCCCCACGACCTGCGACATCTTCTGCTTGAAAAATTCGAGTTCCGAACCCGCCATATCCATCAGGCCCTTGCTGCGGCTCGAACAGAGGGTGTCCCCGGATTGCAGGTAGGTCCCGGCATCGCCCAGAGCGATTTCGATCGCTTTGGCGCCCATGATGCTGTTGCTGTAGATCCGGGCTTCGGAATTGGACGGAATCCGGTATTTCCGCTGGATCGTCAGTTGGAGTACGACCTCGTTACCGATCGAAGGATCGAACGAAATATCCGTCACGGCTCCCACCTTCACGCCCCGGATCAGAATCGGCGAAGCGTTCTGCACGCCATCGACCTGGTCGTAAGCGGCATAATAGACCGCGTTGCGACTGAAGATGTCGAACCCCTTCAGAAAGCGGATACCCGCCCAGAGGGCACCGATCATCAGCACGGCGAAAATGCCGATCTTAACTTCTCTTCTCATATACCTGTTTTTTTCGTTTTATTTACTGTACGATCCGGTCGCCCCGACAACTCACCACGAACGCATCGCGGAACTCCCTGCGCACCTCGGCCAACTTGGCTTCGGCCTGCTTGCGGGTATCGAAACGCCCCACACAATACTTATACCTGAACCGGCCGCCGGTAACGAACTCCGTGACTTTTCCCCGGTAACTTTTGAACTGCCGGTCCTTGGGCGGCACGCGCTTGGCGCTGGCGATCAACTGCACGGCATAAAACGTCTTCTCCTGTTTGGCTTTCCCGGTTTTGACACTACCCTTATCCGCTTTGTCCGAAGCGGCAGCCGGCTCTGCGACATCGGCATCGGCCTGTTCGTAAATGGCATCGTCATCGACAAGCAACGTACCCCGTACGAAAGCGACGTAATCCTTCACCGCATCGCACAGCGCACGTGCGATTTGAGCCTGCCCCTTCGCCGAATTCATATAAGCATACTCCTCCGAATTGGAAAGGAAACCTATCTCGGTCAGGATACCGGGCATATCGGTAGCGTAGAGCACTTTGAGCGGCTGCCGCTTCACACCGCGATTGTGCCGCCCGGACTTGACGTAATGTTTCTGCACCAGACGGGCCATCGCTTCGCTGTATTCACCATAGGTGAACTGCAGGTTCTGGATATAAGCCCGGACGATCGCCGCCGTCTTCTCGTTCGACATATCGAGCAGCTCCTCCTGGTTGTTATAATAGAGGGCCCGCTCGTTGGCGTTCTTCTCCAGCGGACTCTCACCCATAATCAGGGTTTCGACTCCCCGTGCCGACGCCGATGCCGCAGCATTGGTATGGATCGAAATGAACAGGTCGCCGCCCGCCTTGTTGGCGATATCGGCCCGAGCCTGCAAATCCTGGGTCAGACTTTCGGAAAACTGCTTGTCCGTCTTACGCGTGTAAACCACTTTCAACTGAGGGATCTCCTTCTCGATCAAGGCCCCGAGCTTCAGAGCGATCTGAAGGTTGAGATCTTTCTCATAAACGCCTCTGTAATGAGCTCCCGGAAACTTCGGCCCCCCGTGCCCGGCATCGATTACGACGACCCGCACGCCCTGTGCAATATTCTGCGCGGCAACTCCGTTGAAAGAGAGTGTCGCAATCAAAAACAGGGCAAAAAGAAAAAGCGATTTCCGCATAGCAAAAGTGGCTGAAAATTTAACGGTTCTGAATTTTTTACCTATATTTGCCGGATGTTAAAACCCCCGCACTGAGGCCTTCGGAGCCATTTTCGGGCGGTTTTGCCGACTTGTCGGCAAAGGTATGATTTTTTTTGGAATTTTGGACAGGCTAAAGGCAAAATATATCTTCTCGGGAGCACTCCTGCTGCTCTTCCTGCTTCCGGTGCTCGGCATGGCGCTGCCGGGCGGAGTGCAGCATCCCGCGACACCCGAACGCCAAACACCGCCCGACAGCACTCCGACGCAAGCCGTACAAAAATCCCGCCGCGAAACCCGCCGGGAGATTCGGCGCCTTCAACGGGAAGCCGACCGCCCCCCGACCGCCGAAACACGTACGGAAGAGGAGCAGGATTCGCTTTTCGACACCAGGATCGACTCGATCTTCGGAGCGCCTCCCCTCTCGCCGATCGCCCCCGCCGACAGTACGGCTCCCACCGGCAACGACTCGCTGCTGCGCGATTCGTTGCGTCAGGACACGACCCGGCGCGATACGACCCGGAAAAAATCTTTCCTGGACGACATCATCAGCGGCAAAAACCAGGACTCGCTCTACTACGACGTACGCAACCGCACGGTCTATATCTACAACCAGGGTGATATCAACTACCAGAACATGAATCTCAAGGGAGATTTCATGCGGGTCAATATGGACGAAAAGATCATCTACGCCCACGGCAAGCGCGACACGATAGACGGCAAGCCGACGGTCACCAACCCGACTTTCACCGAAGGCAGCGCCAATCCCTATACGATGGACACGATCACCTACAACATCAACAGCAAGAAGGCGAAAATCAAGGGTGTGGCGACCCAGGAGGGAGACGGCTGGCTGATCGGCAACAACGTCAAGAAAATGGACGACAACACCATCCACATCCAGGACGGCAAATACACCACCTGCGACCAGACGGACCATCCCCACTTCTACCTGGCGATGACCAAGGCGAAGGTAATTCCCGGCAAGAAAGTGGTCACGGGTCCTGCCTACCTGGTCATGGAAGACGTTCCCATCTACTTTCCGCTGCTCCCCGAAGGTTTCTTTCCGCTCAGTTCCGGCCCCAAGTCGGGTCTGTTGATGCCGACTTTCGGAGAGGAATCGACCAAGGGATTCTACATCCGCGACCTGGGCTACTACTTCACGCTCGGACAGCACATGGACCTGGCCATCCGGGGCGGCATCTACACCCTCGGATCGTGGGAGGCATCCGCCATGTCGCGCTATATGAAGCGCTACAAGTATAACGGCACTCTGAATTTCAACTACTCGAACGTCCGTGTCGGCGACAAGGGCGAACCCGACTTTCTCCAGCAGAACAACTTCCAACTCTACTGGCAGCATACGCAGGACCCCAAGGCCAACCCGGGCTCGACCTTCTCCGCCTCGGTCGATTTCCGTACCAGCGGCTATAACCGCTATTCGGCCACCAACCTAAACCAGGCGCTCCAGACGCAGACCAGTTCGACGATCTCCTACTCGAAAAGCTGGCTCGGCACTCCGTTCTCCCTTTCGGCCAATATGTCCGTTTCGCAGAACTCGCAGAGCGGAACGCTCTCGATCGCCCTGCCGAACGTAGTTTTCAACGTCTCGACCTTCTATCCCTTCAAACGCAAGGAGGCGATGGGCAAGGAGCGCTGGTACGAGAAGATCTCGCTCCGCTATACCGGCAAATTCAACAACAAGGCCAACGCCAAGGAGTCCGAAATCTTCACCAAGGAGACGCTCCAGAACATGCAGTACGGCTTCGAGCATAGCATTCCCATCTCGGCGACGTACAACATCTTCAACTACATCAACTTCGGACCTACGATCAACTACACCGAAAAGTGGTATTTCAAAAAACAGGAGCAGGTCTGGAACCCGGTGCTGAACCGCATCGACAAACTCGACCCGGAGTACGGGTTCTACCGTCTGTACAACTACAACTTCAGCCTGCAGGCCTCGACGATCATCTATGGCCGCTACGAGGCCAAGAAGAAAACGCGCAAGATACAGGCGATCCGCCACACGATCACCCCGACGGTGAGCTTCTCCTACGCCCCCGACTTCTCCAAGCAGAAATACGGCTACCTGAAGACCGTGCAGAGCGATACGCTGGGTAATTTCAAGACCTACTCGCCTTTCGAAGGGAGCATCTTCGGCGTGCCCAGCTCCGGTCAGTCCATGGCCATCAACGCCTCGCTCTCGCAGACGCTCGAAATGAAGGTGCTCAGCAAACGCGATACCTCGGGTATGAAGAAGATCAAACTGATCGACGAACTCCGCATCGGACAGGTATCCTATAACTTCCTGGCCGACTCCATGGGACTTTCGAACATTCCCATTTCGCTGCGCACGACCGTTTTCCAAAATTTCGGCATCAATATCAACGCTACGCTCGACCCTTACCGGGTCACCCCGCAGGGCCAGCGTATCAACAAACTCTTTTTCCCGGGCCGTGTGGTATCGGCCAGCACTTCGTTCGGCTATACGTTCCAATCCCGCCAGGACAACTCCACCCCGGCGATCAACGACATCAACAGCGCCCCGGTCGATCCGGCCTACGCCAATCCTTTCTACGACCCTTACGGGCAAATGAACCCGGCCCTGCGACGGCAATACATGACCCAGGCCTACTACGACTTCTCGCTACCCTGGAACCTGGGATTCAACTATACGGTCAGCTACTCCGCATCACCGACCAACAACGGCACGACGGGCTACCAGAAAAACATCACCCAAACGCTCGGCATCAACGGCAGCGTTACGATCCTACCCAAGATGGGCATAACATTCCAAGGCGGTTACGACTTCCAGGCCAAGGAGCTGACTCCGGCCTCCATCACCATTTCGCGCGACCTGCATTGCTGGCAAATGTCGTTCGCGTGGGTCCCCTTCGGCCACTATCAGAGCTGGAGTTTCAACATCGGCGTCAAAGCGGCTTCCCTCGCCGACCTGAAATACGACAAAAGCCAGAGCATGTTCGACAATTTATACTAAATTTCGGACGCTTTCACGCATAATCCGCATCGAAATATGAAGATTCGATGAATTTTGGATTCTTTCTTGTTCCTTAATTGAATATTGTCTATATTTGTGGTAGCCCATAACCAGGACACGATGTAAAAACTCTCAAACATAATACCTCTATGATTATGAAAAAACACTACGAATCTACGGTTAAGGGGGGGGGGAACTTCGTACTCCGCTCCTTCGGTTGAGATCCTCAGCATCTCGATCGAGAAAGGTTTTGCCAACAGCACTGTCCTGGACTATGGCGGAGCCGGCGAAGCAGGCGGCAGCGTTAATGACACCGATTACGGAGAATACTAACAAACACATCCTACGACTATGAAAACTTTTTTCAAATCCATTTTGGCTGTCGCAGTGTGTGCATCTCTGTTCGCAGCCTGTTCCAAAGACGACACGGTTTCCGACCCGTCGAACGGTCGTAAAGTAACGATGACGGTCACCGCATCGTCTGAACTCGAATCGGCATCCGGTTCCCGTACGACGTATGATCCCCTGACGGGGAAAGTTTCGTGGAATGCGACCGGTGAATTCCTGCAAGTACTCGAAACGGCGGCTTCCACTACCGTATTTGCTACCTCGCAAAAGGGCGTGATAAGCGGCAACATTGCAAAATTCGCCGTAACGTTCCCCGCAAACGAGAACACCCCGCTCGTTTACAACGCGGTTTACCCCGCTTCGGCATGGGTTACCTCCAGCAATACGGACATCACCAACATGAAGGTCATCACTCCCACAGTCCAGCAGCCGACCGCTACGAGTTTCGATTCGAACGCGGACCTGCTGATCGCCAAATCGATCTCGCTGAAGAGTCAGCCGACCGAACTGCAAATGAGTTTCGGCCGTGCCGTTGCCATCGGTAAGATGACGGTCAAGAACCTCGCATCTGCGGAAAGTGTCCTCGGCGTCAAATTTACGGCTCCCGACAAAAAAGTCACGGGCCGCAGCTATGTCGATATGACGGCAGGTACCATCAAGGAGTATGGCTATATTAACAATTTCGCCGATAACGTGACGTTGAACTACTCTTCGGAGATGAACATCACGGCCAATAGCGAAGCGGGTATGACGGCTTATTTCACCTGCTTCCCGTTCGAGGTAGCTGCCGGTGAAACATTCACCGTTACCGTGACCACCGCATCGAAGATCTTCACCAAGACGGTAACCGTTCAGGAGGGCCGGACCCTGGCTTTCGCAGCGGGCGACAGTTCGACTTTCGCGGTCGATATGACCGGCGCTACGGAAGAGGAGAACGAAACATTGAGCGGCGACTACGTCATCACGGCGACCCAATCCGAAACAACCTATGCAATGAGTTCTTTAGCTGAAGGCTCCCGTTTGGCTCCCGTAGTGATTACGCCGTCTAATCCCTACAAAACCGGGGACGAAACCCTCATTTGGACAATTACCAAATCGGGTGACAACTACACGATCAGTCAAGGCGAAAGCTATCTTTCTTGCCAAGGCGGTTCTACCAACGGAGCCACGACTTCCACAAGTCCTTACGAATAGGTAATTACCAAAAATACAACCGGGTATACATACCAAATCGCATCGGCGGCCGAGCCGAGCCGTATTCTGGCAAAAAATACAACAGCAGCCAATGGTTTCGGATTCTACGCCGCTACCCAGACCAAGGA
>OJLA01001333.1_pt1 | contig 17033 bp, 9 predicted proteins | sample 1596611 | NCBI WGS metagenome assembly OJLA01 (sample SAMEA4350168, study PRJEB24818) | metagenome | biome: human; feature: gut; material: faeces | place: Denmark | collected 2013-09
CCGGCTGGCGGCACGGTAGCGGCATTTTCAGGGAAAATCGTATTGGCGGGGTCGGAGTCCTCAAGATACACGCTGAAAGCCTGTGTCTCGTTGTTGAACATCACTATGTTTTCATCGGTGGCAATCCACAGGTTTCCCGATTTATCTTCGGTGATGCTCTTGATATGATTTGACGGGAGACCGTTTGCCGTGGAATACACAGTAAATTTCGGCTTACCTCCCTCGGTGCCTTCATAGCGGTTGAGACCGCCCGTCATGGTGCCCACCCAGAGCACGTCGCGGCTGTCAACATACACTGTCACTATGTCGTCGGCTGACAGCGAGGCATGATTGTCGCCATCCTGACGATACACCCGTGCCTTGACATCCTTGGTGTCGTCATCATAGACAAGCGCCACAAGCCCCTCGGTAGTACCTGCCCATACGGTGCCGTCGCGCTGCGCTGCAAGCGAGCGGACTTTCCCACACGAGGCTATCGGATAGCCTTTCATCGAATTTGCAGCCGACAGGAATCGTACATTGCCCGACGAACCGTCGCGCACGGCGAGATTCACGCCGCCGCCATAGGTGCCTATCCACATGCGCCCGAGGCGGTCGATGATGATACTCTGTATCTCGTCAGACGATATGCTGAATTTGTCGGCGGGGTCGTGACTGTAACGCGTCGACACGGCGTCAGCACCTAAACCGGTCACACGCAATATGCCGTTGCCGCGTGTCCCGAGCCATATATCGCCGTCGCTGTCACGGCATATCGAATAGACACGCCCTATAGGCTCTCCCCGCGTATCGGTGCTGTATGTGTCGAGAAGCCTGCCTGATATCGAGTAATCATAGAGATAACCCGCCTTAGTGCCTATGAGCACGGTAGTGTCGCCATCAAGAAAAAACGACTTCACCTCATTGTCGACAAGGCTCGAAGGACGGTCCTTGATCCATGTGTGGCTCACCTTGTCATCGACCGAAGTCACCCGGTCGATTCCGCGCAGATGAGTGGAAAGCCACACCACGTCGGGTGACGACACGGCAAACTGCAGTACAACATTTGACATGTCGCCCGGTTTCGACGGGTCGTTATGGAAATAGTCAAGGCGTTTGTTGGCGCGGTCATACTTGCCGAAACCTCCTCCGGTCATAGCCACCCACACCTCGCCATCCTTCTCCACGATGTCGGATGCCGGCTCGTAGCTCGACGGGGTCACCTCCTGGGTAAAGGTCATCACATCGCGGGTGTCAGGGTCATACATCATCACGCCCGGCTGCCTGGTGATAATCCATACAAGCCCGAAGCTGTCGGTGAAAAGCCGGTCAATCGAAGCGGGGGTGTCGAAAATCTGCGAGAGCCTTGCATCGGCAAGGTCGTAACGGTAGAGTCCGGAACGCGATGTGGCGATGTAAAGCGTCTTTCCGTCGGGCGACACCGACAGTGAAGTCACCGGGGTATTATGCAGAAGCGGCACAATCTTGTTGCGTCCCGTCTTGTAGTCATACTCTATTATCGAGCCGTCGGCTGAACCCCATATCACCTTGTCGCCTGCCTCGGCGACAGCGCGCACATCGTGGTGGTCGGCAAGGGTGTTGAAATTAAGCGAGTCAGATTTCAGCACGGAAAGCCGCTTGTCGGTAGCCGCCCACACAGTGCCGTGGCGGTCCTCATACAGAAAGTTTATCGCCTGCCCCACGAGCGGCACCATCTCCGACGAGAGCGCGTTGGAGAGCGAGTCGGTCATGAAATGTATCGCACCGGTGCCCCGCACCTCTGCCCACACATCGCTCGAGGCGGTGAACACAGGATTGTACATCCTTACATTCTGGAAATCGGGAAACACCTCCGCCATGCGGTCAAAGCGGTCGGTGCGGCGGTTAAGACGGAAGAGACGGTCGTCGTACATCATGACCCAGACATTGCCGAGGGCATCTTCATACACGCGCATCACACGGTTGTGGAGATATGGTATCTCCGTGGCGTCGCCCTCGCTGTAGTTGATAAATTCTTTTCCGTCAAAGCGGGAAAGTCCTTCCCAGGTGCCTATCCATATATAGCCGCGGCTGTCATGGAGAATATCGGACACGACGGTGCCTGCGAGACCGTCTTTCTTGGCATAGTGCTCCACGCGTATCGCCGCCGTCATTAGGCATGGCACAATCATCGCAAGGAGTGTAACAATTAGCTTATGTCCGAGTTTCATCGTCGTTGATTTAGGCATTGCTTGCAAATGTAGCGATTTTTAATTTTACACTGCAAATTATACGGCAAAAAATGCACGATAATTTTTCCACCTTGGATTTTTTGATTTTTCGCACTCACGTGCGAAAAAGGTTAAGAGGTTATGGGGTTAGGAGTTGTCAGATTTCAGTTGTCAGTTGTCAGTTGTCAGTCGTCAGATTTCAGTTGGCAGTTGGCAGAGGGGGGATGGGGCGCGGAGCTGTAGGGGCTGCCGTAGATGCTGCGGTGGATGGGTCGTTAAGGTCTCTAAAGTCTCTAAGGTCGTTAACGACAACTGAAAACTGACAACTCCCAACTCCCCTCCGTATAAAAAGTGAAGTGAGGGTTGCCTCGCGGCAATCCTCACTTCGGGGGAATTCAAAATTGATTAAGCTGTTATTGAATCCTATGTAAGTTTATTATTTTACAATGAACTTGTTGCCATTCTGGATAGCAATGCCGGTGAAGCCCTTGCTAACCTTCTGACCCATTACGTTGTAAACGGGAGCGTTCCAGTCAAGCTCAGCCTTCTCAACAGCAGTAACATTGTCGATACCTGCAACGTCGGTTGTTACAAGGAATTTTGCCTGCTGTCCCTTGTATTCAACAACCACATTAGTCTTTGCTGCTTCAGGAACTTCATTTTCAAGACCGAAGTAGAGGTAGAAATATTTCTGTCCCTCTTCAGCGGGAATACCGGTGTTCTCATCAGCCTCAAAATCAGGAGCAGATACTATTTCACAAGAAAGCCATTCTGGGAGGTCGTCACCATCTTCCGTAGCAAATGTTACATTTTCAACATCTCCGGGACACAGAACTGCCAAAAGGGCTTCCGGAGCCTCAAGGCTTAACCCAACTGTAGTTGATTCAGCTTCGGGATCCAAATCTTCATCAGTGACAAGATTTGCAAATGGCTTAATATACGGATATTCAAGTTGCATAGTAATGGCAAAAGAGTTATAGGTACACCACACCTCACCTCCGGTACGAAGAGTAAACCCTATGATGTAATTACTTTCTGCGAAATTCAAATCTTCACCAACAGCAGTTACAGCTCCGATTGACATCGGCTCCGGAGACATGTAATCATAGCTTCTGTCATACTCATCGCAAATATATACAGGTGCGAATGAAGAAATTGCTTCCTCAGTAAATCCAGTGACAATCATCATCATCTCCTTGTCAACGAGCAGATAGTCAAGTTCGTCACCGATTTCATTCAAAGAGGTGAAAGGGATTTCAATTTCAAAATCTCCATCAATAGCCTCAGGTATTGTGTAAACATACTGATATAATGGAGCATCAAGATTAATTAAATTATCTTCTATAGATGCAAAAGTGAATTGCAGTTTGGCACCTGCCTGACAGGTTATCTCTGCCGGCATTTTTAAAGAAGAAATAGCGTAGGGAGCAGCCGGCTTACCAAATGTCTGATAAAAGCCTATAACTTTTGTAATATCCTCCTTACCTTCCTCAGAGAAATATACTTCTATAGGTTCATCAGTGCCGGGATATCCAAATGCTGCACCAGCATAATCTGTCACAAAATCATCGGAAGAACGGTTATAGGGATGAACTCCACCATCAGTATAAATTGCATTAGCACCTACTTGCGCAGCCAATGCGTTTGAAAGCATATCAAGGAATTCAGGACTTGCAGCCGCGCTTCCTCCATATTCAAAGAACTGAGGAATAAATTGGCCATTTGTTCCAGTACTTCCATACTGATAAGTTTTTGAATTGGCTGTAAGAACCGGGGCATCCGAACCATATCCTTTAGACAGAGATGCAGAAGTGTTTTTCGTATAATCGTATGTGTTTGCCTGATCAATCACATCATCGTTTACAATTGTTTCCCAGTTCCAAGCCGCAGCATCTTGTGGCATAAGAGCAGGACGTCCTTGCGCATTTTTCGCCCATGTCATATTTCTCCATACGTTATCTGCGTATGCCGGAAGAAGGGCAGAATTGGGGTATGTGTAAAGAGTTCCATCGGCAGCTTCAATATTGATTACGCTGAAGAATGTTCCAGTCGGATATCTGTATATCACGTTCATATCCGTTGCAGCCGCCGCTTTTGCCGCAGTTGCCATCTTAGAATAATCAGCAGCTTTCATCAAGCTGTATCCATTAAAAAGCTTCATAGATTTTGATTGCAAGGCAAAATCTAAACGATTTTCAAGTTTCACCTCTGAACCATCGTTCAACGAGGATGCAACAAGTGCTTTTTGATTTGCGCTCGCTACAGTTACAGCAGCAAGAGCAAAAGTTGAGATAATAATTTTTTTCATACCAAATTAATTATAATTATGTTGGGTTAAATCATAATATTGGAGTGTAGTGACGCTTAATTAAGCGTCACTACAAAATAGTCATTTTCATTGGCTTTGCTCGTAAACTTGATAGTCGATGGTGCAAGCGGATTATCGGTAGTAAGAGTAAAGTCAGTGGAATTGAGAGTGTTGATAAACGTGGTCAAAGCTGGGATATCGCGGAGACGGTTCTTACCATTGGTATTACCCTCGGTTGTAGAGTAATTGAATTTCAAAGATACACCATCTTCATTAGCAGTTTCATTTCCGTATATGTATGCGGCTGCTGATGTTCCGCTATTGCGGAAAGAAAGAGCATAAGTATCTTCATTTGCATAATATACGAAATCGATGCTGTTGAAATTACGTTTAAGCTTATCCTTAGTCTCAGTCACTATATCACCAAGAATTGTGGCAAATATACCGTTTGCCCTTTCAGCGGTCAATCGCCAACCGAAAGTACGTGTCATAAATATTGCATTCAATGTCTTTGACTGACGTAGACAACTTCCTTCAACTCCATCAATGGAGAAAGAGCCCTCTTCATTGAAATAAAGTTGTTGAACTCCAGTTTCCTCCACTTCCTTATTGAAACGGATACCTTCAGGATTAATAAGGTAGGGATATAACACTGTCTCCGTAATGGCATCGCCTCCTTCCGGATACATATTGAATATACCGGTAGAAGCTTTAGAAACCACAAAACGCTTTTCACCCAGATCAAGAATCAGAGGATCGAACTTATCATTGAAAAGAGCACGTGCTTTTGCCTTTAAATCGTTAAGATAAGTTGCCCAATCCACATCATCGGCAAGAGGAGTCATCAATACACGGATTCCGGTTTTCTTACCTTTGAGGGTGATTAACTCATCTGTCGCATCCATAACGATGAACTCGTAGTCGCCACGATGACCATATCCCGCTTCATTGTCAGAAGTAGAGGGAAGGTCCTCGGGAGTAGAGAAAATATGGAATACATCATTGAATGTATTGAAAGTCAATACGGGTCCATTATCGGATATAAGCTCATACATCGAAGTCTCCTCTTTGTATGTGTTACCAATCCATTGGTTGTTTCCCGCAATGGTCACGGATGTATTATCCCTGAATTTCATCAGAAATGTATATCCACCCTCATTGTCATTGTCGGCAAAATATTGCATAGCCCAACCGTTAGCAGGTTTGCATAGTAGTTTGGTGTACTCCTCCTGCGCCTGATTCAGACGGTCGGCGGGCGATGCTTCAAAAATATCATCTTCCTCATTGGTACAAGAGCTAAATCCGCTCCCCGCCAACAGAAGAGACATTGCATATATAAGATATTTTTTCATAATCAATTCTTTGGAAAAAATCGGTTACTAATGTTTATCACTCGTTTTCGCCATAGACTTCAGCGCGGAGCGCATCGATGTCAATAGTAGTCTGTCTTTTTTGCACCTCGGCACGCAGCGCATCAAGGTCAAGCCCCCATGCATCGCTGAACCAGTTGCGGGCAATTGACACTTTCTGAAGGATATTGGCTTTACCATCCATGTTATCAGTGTCTTCAACCGGGACAAGACCGTATTGAGGAATCACGGTAGCAAAGAATGCCTCAACATCAGCTACATTGGTGTACACGGTAGTAGTACCAAGAGATACGCGTGAGTAAGCGCCATCAGAAGAGGGGCGAGCCATAATGTTTGAGACCCCGAAAAGACCGTTATTACCTTCTTGTGCCACAAATTCACCTACATAGGTCTTGTGACCTGCCTCACGGTCGGCATCACTCGCATAGTAGTAATAGCAATACGAGGTGTCTTCACTATCGGTTGTCGCCCAACCACGGTCAGCCATCCATAAGCATAAATCCCATTGTTCATCGGTACGGGTGATATAGTTGGCACAAGTCTCGGCAAAATCTTCACGCGCCTGAGAAGATGCGTAAGTAGTGGTGAAACCAAGTGAATTTACAAGCGCGCCGTTACGGTCCTGCCAGTTGTTAGGCTCATAATGGCTTGCATTGATGAGGTCAAACTCCTTCGGGTAGGTCTTTGTCTGGTGAAGGATGTGGGAGAACTCATGGTGCATGGTCTTGAAGTAGTGCTCATTAAGCAAGTCGGGATTTGTCACGTCAAGCTCATTAACCTTGAAAAGCGACACTTTCAATCCACCCTCTGCAAGACCGAGAATCTCAGTACCGTTTGCCGGGTTGATTGCAGTCGACCCGATAAGATGTATAATCTTGGGACCGTACTGCTTGAGGAAGTCGGGACCTACAAGATCGCCATATACATCAAACCAGAGGTATTTGGTGAGCAGGGCAAGGTCGACCGCCTTGTCATATCGCGCCGGGACAAGATTGTAGTCCATGTCGGTACCGATATGCTGCATCTTGTAACGGAATTCCAAATTATATATATCGGAATAATTCTCCTTAAGCCATTTGTCAAAGTTATATGTATAACTGTTGGGGTCGAGTGTATCTTCGGTAGTGTCAAAGATGCTTTCAGCGTTGAGATCATCATCTGAGCATGATGAGAAAGAACCGCCCAAAGCCACAGTCAAAATGGCGCTATATATTAGTTTCTTATTCATTGCTGTTGATAATTAATTGTCGTCTATTTTGTACAATTACTTATTTTGCTACCATTGCCGATGTAGGCAGTTTGGAGAAATTACCCGAACCGGTAGTAAGAAGAGGCTGACGGTTGTTGGGCGCGAATCCTGCAGCGATTACCTCGGCGGGAATCTGGAAAGCACGGCGCGGATCATCCCATACGAGAGTCTCGACACGTGTTGCACCAATCTTGTGGGTAATCTCGATACCGTAGCGCTTGATGTCAAACCAGCGCAGACCGTCGTCAATAGTCTCGATACGGCGGAAGTGAAGCACACACTGTAGATAAGGCTCGATATTGGCATTTACAGTCTTACCGTCAACCGGATTCACGCGGTCGATGTTAAGCGGCTTCACGATACCGAATCCTCCGGTATCTTCCTTATAGAAGTCGCGTATGCGCTCGTCGGTCAGCTGCGGGAAATTGACAGCTATAGACAGTTTCTGACGGCTTTCATCCCATGTGCGAAGGTCTTCAAGCGCACCGGTCAGATTGTTTTGCCAGATACGAGCCTCGGCGCGGGTGAGAAGCGCTTCCTCGGCAGTAAACTCACAGCGTACAATGTGTACATAACCGATACCGGCTACCTTGTCGGTATATTCGAAAAGCTCACCTGCCTTGGGGAAGAAAAGTCCGTATTCCTGAGAACCACGTACAAATATCTTACCGGCATAACAGGGATGACAATAATAGTTGGTAATCGAAGTAGACCAGGTGGGACCCTCACCATAGATAGTGGCGCTTTTTGCATCACGATTAAGAGCGAAACGCTCGCCGCGACGACGCGAGAAAGTCGAATAGGTAGGTATAAGCATGAGGTTGCTCTGCTCCTGTGCCGAAGTGTAGGCAGCAACAAGTGCGTCATAGGTGGTGAAAGTCTTGCCCCAGAATGTACGCATCATGCCGGCAGGATTTGCCGATGTGCCTCCGAGAGCCTCGGTAGCCCATTTCTCTGCATTTACATAGTCGCGCTTGTATAGATAATAGCGGGCGGCAAACGCTGCGGCAGCTTTCTTGTTGAAATGATATTTAGGCACACTGTAGGCACCATCGTTGATAAGCGGGTAGCCTGCGAGGATATCCTTTTCAATCTTTTCATACACGCTCTGAAGCGGCTCGCGGTTGTAATGCACAAGCACCTTATCCTCTACTTTATCCATATAAGGGATAGAGGGGATATTTTTGGAGGCTTCCTCGCCGGCATAGTGGAGAGAGAAAAGGTTGGCAAGCAGGAAGTGATTGTAAGCGCGGCACATAAGCGCCTCACCTTTCTGAGCCTGTACTTCATCGCCGAGACCCTGCGCCTCAAGTTCTTCGATAGCCTTCAATGCCTCGTTTGCCACGGCAATCGAGTGATAATAGGCTTCCCAAAGATAGGATGGAGAATCCTGCTGCATATTGCTGACAACATCTTCCCAGCTGAACGCCTCCAAATCCTGACGGTCAAAGTAGGAGAGGTTGTAGCGCATACCGTTTTCATCGGGTGAGTTGTTGTCAATCACGTTATCGGTCGAAAACTCGCAGAGCGATGCAAGGTTGCCGCCGGGATAAGCGTCAACAAGAAGGAGCGACACTTTCTCCGGAGTATCGATGGTGACACGCTCGTCGGGCGCGGCATCAAGGAAGTCGTCGCAGGCGGTAAAGCCGGTGAGGGCGACTGCTGCGGCTATATATGAGAGTTGTTTGAGTTTCATTGTCGTTCTGAATATATTAGTTTCCATAAATTATAGACCAAGACGCAGAGTGAATGTGAACTGCTTGGGTGAAGGAGTTGCCACACCGCCTGAGTTGAAGAACTCGGGATCCTGACCGTTAAGCTTCTTGTCGGAGTAAATCAGGAAGAGGTTGGTCGCCTGAAGTTTCAAGGAAGCTGAACGCATACGGAGTTTTTCAATAAACGACTTGGGCACATCGTAAGTGATGGAGATATCCTTCATGCGGATGAAGTCACCCTTGGCGATACGCGCGGTCGAGTAGTTGTAGGCGTTGTAAGCGGTAGCAAGCTGGCTGTCCTGCTCATATTGCCATTTCGACGCGATGACGGGGATGTCGGTATATTTCTCGTCGCCCGGCTTTGCCCAGCGGTTCTTGAACTCCTTAGGCATTGCGGAGAGGTCGGAATAAACGGCATCAAATACTGGGTCAAGACGGATTACGTTGCCGAATGAGTAAGTGATGAACACATTGGCATGCCAGTTTTTCCAACGGAACACGTTACCGAAACCACCGGTGGTAGTCGGGTCGGTAGGACCTGAATATACAAGGTGGTCGAGATTCTTGAACTCCTGAAGGTTGATGTCGCTGACAGTGACTTCGCCCTTCTCATTGATGAAGGTGGGAAGACCTTCCTCGTTAAGACCCTGGAAGGGGATTGAGAAGAGTGCGCGCACGGGGTAACCGGTCTTTGCAAAACCGCTACCCGAGATGAATGTCATCACATTGGCGCGGGCGTCAAGCTCGGTGATGGTGTTCTTTGCATAAGCGAATGTCCAGTCGGTTGACCAAGTGAAGTCACGGGTCACGATATTCTTTGTAGAAAGAGTGAACTCGACACCGTGGCTCTTCATCTTTGCCACATTGGCGAGCTTGTGGCTCTGACCGCCTACACCCTGAGTGTAGATATCACCGATAAGGTCATAGTTGTTACGCTTGTACCAGTCAAATGTAAGGTTGATACGGTTGTGGATGAAACCGAGGTCAACACCTACGTTAAGCTCGTGCTTCTTCTCGTAGGTAAGCTCGCTGTTGGCGATTTCCTCGAGAGTGATACCAAGTTCGCCTACACTTGTCAGCGGACGCCAGGGACGATAGGGGTTGAAAATCGCGGTGGCGTTGGAGATGTAGTCGGGGCCGCTGTCGGCGGTAAGAGAGTAAGATATACGTGCGGTAGCACTTGAGAGCACGGGATTCTGGAACCATGACTCTTCATGGGCGTTCCATGACCCTGAAATGTTCCATGTCGGGAGCCAGCGTGACGAACGCGCCTTACCGAGCTTGTTGGTACCCTCGTAACGGTAAGTACCGGTCACGGTATAGCGGGCGTCAAACGAGTATGTCGCTGTGCCGAAGAATGCAGCCGAACGGCGTGTGGTAGGAGAGTAAGAATAGTACACGGCGTTTTCCTCACCCATCTGCTTGAAGAGATTGTAGTCGAGGAAAGGCATATTACCGTTGGCGTAAACGAAGCCCCATCCCTGGAAGTCGATGGCGTTACGCTCGGTGCCGTTGATTTCGGTTCCGACCATGAGGTTCATGATGTGCACACGGTTGAATGCCTTGTTATATGTGGCGAGTGCGCGGAAATCATACTGCGATACGGTATAGTTCTTATTATAGTAGATACCACCCTTGGGAAGCACTGTCTGAGGAAGTGCGTTCTCGTCTTCGGGGTCGGTGTACAGATACTTGTTGAGGTCACGGATAGTGGCATCCTCGGGGTCGATACCGGCGCGGTAAGCCTTTGCCTGGTTGGAGTCGTCCTTCACGTAATGCTCGTTGGTCGACTTCTGGTAGCGGTAAGCACCGAGAGCGGTAAGGTCAAGACCTTCGAGGGGACGCCAGTTAAGTTCGCCCTGGAACTTAAGGTCGGTAACCGTGAGGTCCATGTAGTTGTTGTCAAGCTCGTGCTTGATGTTGAAGGTAGAGTAGTTACGGGTGTAGAACTCGTTGGCATCAAGTGTACGCGAGGTGTTGAGCGCGTAGCTGTAAGGGTTGATATCGAAACCACGTTTCACATCGCCCGATACGAGGTCAAGTTCCTGCGACAATGTACCGGGAGCGCGCTGCTTACGGTGAGAGTCACTGGTAAGAATCTTGAAGGTCAAGGTCGGAGAAATATCGTAGGAGGCGTTACCGTTGAAAGTGTAACGTGTCACATTGCTTGAGTAAGTCCAACCCGGATCGTGCATTACCGATATAGATGAGTAGAAACGCCCCTTGTCAGTACCGCCGGAGATGCTGACGGCATGGTTCATCATGATGTTGGTCTTAAACAATTCGTCAAACCAGTCGGTATTGCGGTACTCCGCCTCACGCAGGTAAGCATTTTTTGCTGCGGTAGTGTTGGGAAGACCGAAATTACCGGTCGCAGGATCGTAAGTGTTGATAAGCTGATACATCTTACCGTAGACACCCGACTCTGTAGCTTTAGCAATACCGGAAAGCTCGAGCCATCCCTTAGCCTCCATTTCCTTATATACGCCCATCTGCTCCTGGGAGTTCATGATGTTGAAGTTGCGGTAGTTGGCTTGAGGCGGAGGGTAAACTCGCCGGTATAGTTAAGGGTGGTTGTGCCTGCCTTACCCTTCTTGGTGGTAACGACAATCACACCCGCCATGGCTCGCGCACCGTAGATAGATGTAGCGGAACCGTCTTTAAGAATCTGGAACGACTCGATATCGTCGGCGTTAAGTCCGGCGATAGCCGATGATATAAGAGTGGTGGCGTCACCTGACGAAAGGTCGTCGGCAGATACCTCCACTGCGTCTTCAAGCACGACGCCGTCAACCACCCATAGAGGGGTCGAGTTACCGTAGATTGAAGTGGCACCGCGCACACGGATTTTCGGTGCAGTACCGAATGTACCGGACACATTCTGAACCGACACACCGGCGGCACGTCCTTCGAGTGAACGGGAAATATCAGCGACACCTGTAAGGCGCGCGTCTTCAGCGTCAATCTTGGTGGTCGCACCGGTAAAGAGACGCTTATCCATTTTTGACATACCTGTAACAACGACTTCACCCAACTGCTGAGCGTTGGATTCCATCACGATTTTCAATGGAGATGTGCTGGCTTTCACTTCAACAGTCTTCATGCCGACATATTTCACCTCAAGGGTTGAGTTGGCAGAAGGCACATTGAGTACAAAATTACCGTCAAGATCGGTTGCAGTGGCTATCGAGGGCTTTCCCTTGACAGAAACCGTAGCTCCGATAAGCGGTTCATCATCATCCCCGGAAATCACGACACCTGTTACACGGCTTTGAGCAAACAGCCCTATGCTTATACATAGTGCCGCCAATAACAGCATTAATCTTTTCTCCATAGAATCAATGTAATAATGATAATTCAATCAATTCTGACAGCCTTATTATACAACTATGCCGCGCGAGCTGGCTGCCTGTTGACCACGCCCGGCATCATACACTTTAAAACGATTTTTGCATGAACTCCCTACAAAAATACAGCTAAATCACCGCTACGCTGTCAAAGCGTCATCGGCAATTCAGATGGCAAAATTACTGCATATATCTGAATAAACAATATGTTTAGATGCTTTTTAACACAAATAATGTGAAGTTTTTATCGTAAAAGGGGTGTAAATTATGATTTATAAGTAAGCAGCAGTCGCAATTAAGTGAAAAACTGTCATTATATCGCCCATATAGTAATGATGTGTGTTAATAAATAGCAAATTTCTGACCGATTTGTAAAAATCGGTTAATCTAATATAACGCCGAAGTATCAATCTTTAAGCACCGACATTCACCGAGCCGGAAAATCATGCCACAGCAATGGCAAATGCTACCGAATAAACAAACATGAGCATAGCCGTCATACCCAGAATAGGGTTGAGAGCAGCCCCCCGGTGAGTGCGCATGAAATTCCACAGGCAGCAATGGGCGAGTATATATAATATTGTAATGACAGGGGCGACAAGGCGTATCATCAGCACTCCGGCGAGAATACCGTTAAGGAGGTAGAGGGCAAGTGCCGTGCGTCGACCAAGCAGCACGGCGAGTGTGTTTTTGCCTACGGAGGCATCATCATCCGCATCACGATAATTATTAACCAACAGCACATTGGCTCCCATCAGACCGATTGCCACCGAGCCCAGCAGCACCGGCATAGTGAACGCATCTGCCTGTATATAATATGTGAGATTGACAGGAATTATGCCGAAGAAGAACATTACGGCTACCTCGCCAAGCCCGTGGCGCGACAGCGGATATGGACCGGCGGAGTAAGCGATGGCACCAAGTGCTATCACTATCCCGGCGGGGAGCAGCCACCAGCCGCCCCAGTATATAAGTGAAAGCCCGATTACACATGCAAGGGCAAGCACGGCGTAGGTGGCGCGCTTCATGGCACCGGGCGTGATGTCGCCCTCTGTCACTCCGCGGCGCGGGCCTTCCCTTCCGGCGCGGTCGAGACCGTCACGGTAGTCGTAGTATTCGTTGGCAAAATTAGAGGCTATCTGTGCGAGCACTGCGAAGAGAAGGCAGAGCAGCGCGGGCAGCCATTGAAACACGCGGTCGTGCAACGCGAAGCCGACAGCTGTTATCACACCGGCTATCGACACGGGGAGTGTGCGGAGGCGCATCGCCTCAATCCAGGGTTTAATCATTGGAAATAAGTGAAATGTTTGGTTTAGCCGATGCCTGTGCCTCGTCGATGCCGAAGCACGATATTATAGCCTTACGTATGCGCGCGGCACCGGGTCCTTCACGGCGAAGGATTTCAATGACCTTGTTAATATAGGCTTCCTTGTTGGCGAGCCCGCATAGACCCGCGACATTGGAGCCGGGAAGCATCGACTTCTGATTGTAGACGCGGAGCACCGAAGAGTAATCATCTTCCGCCACATAGCGGTGGAAGTCGTTGCAGAAACTCTGGAAGAGCTGCCGGGGCTTTATCTCATCGACCAGTCCGGTCATGTGGCGTTCAAGCTGACCGATGTTGGTGAACCGACCGTCGATGCGGCATTCCACGAAGCGCTTCACGCGATGGCGCGTGTGGAGCAACGCCTGTTGGCGTATGTCCTGACGGAACTGACCGAGCACCGACTTCTTTACATGGGAGAATACTTTATCTTCTTTCTTTCCACAGGTGGAGGCAACGGTCTTTATCACCTCCTCAAGCATGAGTATATTCTCTATTTCCGCCACGTCGGGCACAAATATTTTCTTGTCACGCAGATATTTCACCTCCTTCGGGTCGCGGCGGTCGCGGTCGACGATGCCGTGGCTGTCAAGATGATGGAAGGCATTGAGGTCGTTGAAGGTGCGCGTAGCCTCGATGACCTTGTTGCAACTGCCGAGAGACCTCACGGTGTAGTCGGTGAACACGAGCGGATATAACTTGGCGTCGATGGAATGTGTGGCGTCGCCCTCGATGAAAAGCACCGGTTTGCGCGCACCGATAAGCGCCATGTAGAGGTCGTCGGTCATGGGCGACCCGGGGGGAAGCACCACGTAGTCCCAGGTGACGCTTGCAGCGTCGTAGTCGCGTACCCATATTATGAGATTGTCGGGACGCGATGACAGAAACTCTATGTCGTGGGTAGTGTAGATAAACGAGCAGTCGGGGCGCATAGCCTCCACGCGGTCCCATATCGCCCCGGTGATGCTGGGGTGAAGGAAGAGCCCGGGGCTGTCGACAAATATCACCGCTCCCTTCGGGGCGTACATCGCCGCTCCGAAATAATAGAGCACTGCCTTCTCGCCGTCGGAGAGCTTTACCGGGGAGTATGATTCGCCCGGTGTGCGGCTGAAAAGCATCTTGCCTCCTTCGTAAAGCACCTTGCTGCCGGGGAATATCTCCTGCCATGCCTTGATCACGCTGTCAAGACGCCCGGCACCGGGCTCGGCACCTCCTACTTTCCCGGCAAGCAGATTGAGCATCTCGTCGAGCACCATCAGCATCATAAGACGGTCAAACTGTGTCGGCACGTCATCCCGGAGGAATGTAGACCGTTGTACGGCTTCGGCAAACAGGGTGTCGATTGACCCCGGCAACGGATCGGGTCCGAGCGAACGGTAGAGCGCGTTAAGCGCCGAGATGCGGAACGCCTTCCCCTCCATCTCCGATATGAGGCACTCGGCAAAGCGGCTCTTTCCGGAGCCGTTGGCACCGATTATGACCACGCGGCGTTTGCCGGCATTGACTGTCTCACGGGTCCCGTCGTGACGGGCTGGCAGATGTAGGTTCATGATGCGTATCGTTTTTTAGTGACTACGTAAAGTTACGAAAAAACTTCCGAATCTGCCCACACCGGCGCTTCTTATTTATGCATTGCTTATCACCGACAGGTCATATTTCTTCAGGAGCATCGCGGGATGATATGACATCTTCGCCTTGCGCAACCCTTCGTCGCCGACATCCTCTTCACGGTTTATGAACGCTACGCCGTGGCGGTCGCGCATGTCGGAGGCAAACATCTTGTTGATTGTCTCGCCCGCACCGTTTATGTCGTGCCGCATCTTTTCGATATGTACATAGAGAGTGTCGCCTATCACCTCGCCGATGGCAAATGCCACTATGCCGTCATCGGGAGTCGAGAGCACACCGCCCTCAAAGGGCAGGCGGCAGTAATTATCGAGCACGTTGAACACCTGCCGGCGCTCCTCTGCCGCTGTCGCCTCCATCCCCTCCTTTGGACTCGTTATGCCGAGATAGAAATCCCTGACGGCGGGAACAAGTTCCGGTGTAAGCCGCTCATAGCGGTAGCCGGGGTGCTCGGTCATGAACCGGTTGACGTGGTTACGCTTTTTGCCATATTTGTTGCCGGGGAGTGTGGCGAGTGCCTCCGCGTCGTAAAGATAGTCTGCCCAGTCGGTAAGTTCCTCGATGTGGCACGCCCCGAGCGAATAGAAATCGCCGAGACGGTCCTCCGGCACGGCTGAGAAGCGGAGCGGCATGCCATTGGCACGACAATAGGCGGCGACCATCCTGAGCGCCACGGGGAGCGGCATCGCCCCTATCGGCATAGAAAAAGCCGGTGTCGACATATCGTTTTCGTCGACACCTTTTATAAATAAGGTATTGTCCACAATCGCATATTCATATTTAAAATAGTCGGTCCACATCAACAGCCCCGCCACTGTATAATCACATGTGCGGCTGGCGGCATATTCAAGCAGCGGCATTATTTCAGCCACGGAGTCGATTGTCAGCGGCTTGAATCTAATGACAGTAATAGTATCCATAACACATCCTTTTAGTACCCCGGATGATAAAAAATTTCACCCGGTGTAAAATATAATGCCCGGAAATGTGCAAAAGTTTAAAATTTTTTACTATCTTTGTGTCAGCATTCAGAGAAATAGTAGTAAACCCAAGGGTTTATTGTCCTAACATAATAACCACATGAGTTCTCTAAAAGACTTATTTGAACCATATACGGTGTCATATCCGATTGATGTACATTCCGTGGCAGCAGGCGCAATGCCGAGAGTTCCGGGGTGTATCGTTACGTCGTATAGTCACTGAAGATATCGCACAATCAACATTCACTAATTTTTCCGGAAGAGCTGTAGTTGTGAAACTGCGGCTTTTCTCTTTTATGCCTTTATCCCACTTGCCCCTACACTCGCCCGGCAGCGTGCAGCTGCAACGAGGTATATCGCGTAGCTGTAGGGGCGGCTGGAAGGGCGCCCGCACACTTGCGCCAAACAAAAAAGGGGTGCATCTGAACTGATGCACCCCGCCTGTCTTTATTTGCGCTATAAATTTAAAATGACAGTATGCTATTTTGCTACCGGGCAACCCTGACAACGCTCGGCTATCTGGGTGAAGAAATCATTGCCCTTGTCGTCGACGAGAATAAATGCCGGGAAGTCCTCGACCTCGATTTTCCATATTGCCTCCATGCCCAGTTCAGGATATTCCAGACACTCGACTTTCTTGATACTGTTATAAGCGAGTATCGCTGCCGGGCCGCCGATGCTGCCGAGGTAGAAGCCGCCATGCTTGTGGCATGCGTCGGTCACCTGCTTGCTGCGGTTGCCCTTGGCAATCATCACCATCGAGCCACCCGCTGCCTGGAACTGGTCTACGTAGGAGTCCATACGGCCTGCGGTTGTAGGTCCGAATGAGCCGGAAGGAAGACCCGCCGGGGTCTTTGCCGGACCGGCATAGTAGATTGGATGATCCTTCAGATAGTCGGGCATCGGTTCGCCACGGTCAAGACGC
>OJLA01001335.1_pt1 | contig 17026 bp, 15 predicted proteins | sample 1596611 | NCBI WGS metagenome assembly OJLA01 (sample SAMEA4350168, study PRJEB24818) | metagenome | biome: human; feature: gut; material: faeces | place: Denmark | collected 2013-09
GAGGTAAATCTCATAATGGAAAAGAAAAGCACAAAGATAGCGTATTTCGTTGCGCTGGGCATCTTTATCGTGCTGCTGGTCATTCTCGGCATCACCTTCAAGGGCGCTCCCATGCCTACGCTGGAAGTGGACGGCGAGATGATCGAAGCCACCACTCCCTTCGCCGGTACCTTCTGGTCCCTGCTGCCCCCCATCGTGGCCATCGTGCTGGCCCTGATCAGCAAGGAAGTGTATTCCTCTCTGTTCCTGGGCTGCCTGGTTGGCGCACTGCTGGTCAGCAACTTCCACCCCTGGGAGACTGTTGTTCAGCTGGTCGAGGGTGACAACGGTATCGTCACCACTGTTTCCGATTCCGGCAATATCGCCATCATCGTGTTCCTGGTTGTTCTGGGCATCATGGTGGACCTGATGAACACGACCGGCGGCTCCGAGGCCTTCGGCCGCTGGGCCAAGAAGGCTGTTAAGTCCCGCGCCGGCGCGCAGCTGATGACCATGCTGCTGGGCGTGCTGATCTTCATCGACGACTATTTCAACTGCCTGACCGTCGGCGCCGTGATGCGTCCCGTCACCGAGAGCCATCACATCTCCCGCGCCAAGCTGGCTTACGTCATTGACGCTACCGCCGCTCCCGTCTGCATGATCGCTCCCGTGTCCTCCTGGGCCGCCGCCGTTTCCGGCTACGTCAATTCCGAGTCCGTCAGCGGCATCGAGATGTTTATCAAGCAGATCCCCTGGAACTACTACTGCCTGCTGACCCTGCTGATGATCGTGGTCATCTCCCTGCTGAACATCGACTTCGGCTCCATGCTGACCCACGAGTACAATGCCCAGGTCAAGGGCGACCTGTTCACCACTCCCGAGCGCCCCTTCGAGGGTGCTGACGATTACGAGACCGGCTCCAAGGGCAAGTCCTCCGTTCTGGACCTGCTGCTGCCCGTTATCGTTCTGATCGCCACCTGCATCGTCGGCCTGATCTACACTGGCGGCTATTATGATGGTGAGAGCGAGTACTTCCATGACTTCATGGGTGCGTTCTCCAACGCTTCCTCCGGTGCCGGTCTGGCTATCGGCTCCATGATCGCTCTGGTGTTCACCTTCATCTACTTCTGGCTGCGCGGCTCCATCGGCTTTGAGAAGTCCTTCGAGTCCGTTCCCAACGGCTTCATCCAGATGATCTCCCCCATCCTGATCCTGACCTTCGCGTGGACCCTGTGCGGTCTGACCCGTTACGGTATGTACTCCGCTAACTTCGTGGTCAACGCCATGGCTGGTGCCGGCGAGCTGGCCAAGTTCCTGCCCGCCGTGATCTTCATCATCGGCGCCGCCATCGGCTTCGCCACCGGTACCTCTTGGGGTACCATCGGCATCATGGCCCCCATCGTTGTTCAGGTCTTCGACTACAACACCCAGCCCATCCTGTGCACCATCGGTCTGGCGGCTGCCTGCTCCGGCGGCGTTATGGGCGACCACTGCTCCCCCATCTCCGACACCACCATCATGGCTTCCGCTGGTGCCCACTGCTTCCACCTGAACCACGTGTTCACTCAGCTGCCCTATGCCCTGACCGTTTCCGGTGTGGCCTTCGTCAGCTTCATCCTGGCCGGTCTGATCCAGAACGTGGTGATTTGCCTGATCATCGCCTGCGTCCTGATGGTCGCTACCCTGCTGGTCATCAAGGCTATCGTCAGCAAGAAGCACGCCGGTATCTTCGAGGAAATGGCCGAGGCCAACAAGGCTCTGGCTGCCCAGAAGTAAGCGATACCGATATCAACAGCAAAAAAGAAAGCCCGCTTATGCGGGCTTTCTTTTTTTGCCTATCTGGGGCATGATCCCGTCGTGAAAATGCGGAAATTGACGAAATATCAAAAATCAACAGAAAGGGAGTAAGGAGACAGACCGGTAAAACAAGAGAAAAAACGGCGAAAAATGCCGCTAAGAAACCGAGAAGATAAGTTGCAGAAGTTAACGGTTTTCTTATAAAACGGGTGAAAAGAAAAAGAAGATAGTGATAAAACCATGCAAAAACGCCCCAAAATTGGAGAAAAGGGAGAAAGTGCGGTTTATAATTTGTTCAAAATTACCCGCCATCGCAATTGCTGAAATGTTGACAATCAACCAAAAACAAGTTAAGATGGGGGCACCATAAATCATGAGGAGGTAAATCTCATAATGGAAAAGAAAAGCACAAAGATAGCGTATTTCGTTGCGCTGGGCATCTTTATCGTGCTGCTGGTCATTCTCGGCATCACCTTCAAGGGCGTTCCCCTGCCTACGCTGGAAGTTGATGGCGAGATGATCGAGGCCACCACTCCCTTCGCCGGCACCTTCTGGTCCCTGCTGCCCCCCATCGTTGCCATCGTGCTGGCCCTGATTTCTAAGGAAGTGTATTCCTCTCTGTTCCTGGGCTGCCTGGTGGGTGCGCTGCTGGTCAGCAACTTCCACCCTTGGGAGACTGTTGTTCAGCTGGTCGAGGGTGACAACGGCATCGTCACCACTGTGGCTGACGGCGGCAACATTGCCATTGTGATGTTCCTGGTCATTCTGGGCATCATGGTGGACCTGATGAACAAGGCCGGCGGCTCCGAGGCGTTCGGCCGTTGGGCCAAGAAGGCCGTTAAGTCCCGCGCCGGCGCGCAGCTGATGACCATGCTGCTGGGCGTGCTGATCTTCATTGACGACTATTTCAACTGCCTGACCGTGGGCGCTGTGATGCGTCCCGTCACCGAGAGCCATCACATCTCCCGCGCCAAGCTGGCTTACGTCATTGACGCTACCGCCGCTCCCGTCTGCATGATCGCGCCCGTGTCCTCCTGGGCCGCTGCCGTTTCCGGCTACGTCAATTCCGAGTCCGTCAGCGGTATTGAAATGTTTATCAAGCAGATCCCCTGGAACTACTACTGCCTGCTGACCCTGCTGATGATCGTGGTTATCTCCCTGCTGAACATCGACTACGGCCCCATGCTGACCCACGAGTACAACGCTCAGGTCAAGGGCGACCTGTTCACCACGCCCGAGCGTCCCTTCGAGGGTGCTGACGATTACGAAGTCGGCTCCAAGGGCAAGTCCTCCGTTCTGGACCTGCTGCTGCCCGTTATCGTGCTGATCATCACCTGCATCGTCGGCCTGATCTACACCGGCGGCTACTATGATACCGAGAGCGGCAACTACCACGCTTTCATGAATGCCTTCTCCGATGCGTCCTCCGGCCAGGGCCTGGCCATCGGCTCCATGATCGCGCTGGTGTTCACCTTTGTGTACTTCTGGCTGCGGGGCTCCATTGGCTTTGAAAAGTCCTTCGAGTGCGTGCCTCAGGGCTTTATCCAGATGATCGCGCCTATCCTGATCCTGACCTTCGCGTGGACCCTGTGCGGCCTGACCCGTTTCGGCATGTACTCCGCCAATTTCGTTACCAACGCCATGGCCGGTGCCGGCGAGCTGAAGATCTACCTGCCTGCCGTGATCTTCATTATCGGCTGCGCCATCGGCTTCGCCACCGGCACCTCCTGGGGCACCATCGGCATCATGGCCCCCATCGTTGTCTCCGTGTTCAACTATGATGTGGAGCCCATCCTGTGCACCATCGGTCTGGCTGCTGCCTGCTCCGGCGGCGTTATGGGCGACCACTGCTCCCCCATCTCCGATACCACCATCATGGCTTCTGCCGGTGCCCACTGCTTCCACCTGAACCATGTGTTCACCCAGATGCCCTATGCCCTGACCGTTTCCGGTGTGGCCTTCGTCAGCTTCATTCTGGCGGGTCTGATCCAGAACGTGGTCATTAACCTGATCCTCGCCTGCGTCCTGATGGTCGGCACTCTGCTGGTCATCAAGGTCATCGTCGCCAAGAAGCACGCCGGTATCTTCGAGGAAATGGCCGAGGCCAACAAGGCGCTGGCCCACCAGAAGTAAGCGTGTTCTGAAACGTACTGATACTTCCAACAAAAGAAAGACCACAGCGGGTGCATGCCCGCTGTGGTCTTTTTTGCGAGACAGCTGCATTCCGTAGGGCGGCATGACCACATGCCGCCGCATGTAGCACAGGCATCATGGACCGTGCGTAGGGGAGGGATTCTACCCCTCCCGCTCGATTTACGATGGCATTTCCGCGGAACGGCGGGGCACCCCAAGGGCGCTCGTTCCGATTCGCTCCGCTGCGTGGTCACCCCGCCCAACATCCTGCGCATCGAGCAGTCATAAGCAAAAATAAAAGGAGCGGGAACAATTCCCGCTCCTGATGCGTCTCTATATTGCAAAACCTTTATACTTCGATGCCGTACTTCTCAAACCGGGGGATCAGACCGTACCGGGGATGGGGATCGCCGTCGTCGGGGATCTGGGCCAGATCGTAGCCGGGATAGTCGTTGCCCTCGATGATGGCGGGGCCCTTCTCCGTCATGCAGATGTCCCAGCCCACATAGTGGAACTCCGGATACATCAGCGCCGCCTTCAGGGCCAGCGCCTTGACCTCCTCATGCATGGGCATCTGATAGCCCTTCAGCTCGATGCCGGTGGTGGGATGGCGGTCGTACTTCTTCAGCTCCTCGTCGTGGCCCTGACCGGCGATCTTGCCGGTGTCCAGATCGAACCGCATAGTGATGCCGCCACGGCCCATGTTGTCAAAGGCCATGCCGCCGGTGCCCGCCTTGCAGGCGGCGTAGATCACCAGCGGCTCGCCGTCCTTCACGAAGGTGGCCACGCGGATGCAGTTGATGGAATCGGGATGCAGCGCCGCCGCCTGGGGATGCTGGCGGATGACCTCCTCACAGATGCCGAACCGCTTCTCCGGCTGCTTCATGTAGGCCCACGTGGCCTCCAGATCGGCGAAATCCTTCTTGTACAGCTTCTCGATACCGCTGCCGCAGTCACCGTCGATGGGCTTGACGATCACGGCGTCCTTGTCCGCCATGAACGCCTTGAACTGCTCAAAATCTGCCTTGAACAGATTCAGCGCCTCGCGGCCCATCAGGGGCCGGAACTTCTCAAAAAAGGCGTTCTTGTCGTTGAAAATGGCGGCGTCGGTGCGGTTATTCACCCGCTTGACGAAGGCGGCGGAGCGCACCCGGGTCAAATAGGTGGCCCGCTCATCGTCGCTCAGGTCGTAAAACTCAAACATCATATAGTCCGTGGGGCCCGCGCCATAGCGCTTGGCGCACCGCAGCATGTCGGCGAACAGCGCTGCCGTGGGCTTGCCGCAGATGGCGTGTGCCTTTCCGGCGGTCTCCCAGACCCGGCGCAGCGGCACGCTCTTGGCCGCCTGACGGATAGAACTCAGTTTCATAAAGGCAGATCATCCTTTCATAACAGGTGCTTATCATTATACCTGTTTCTTTGGAAAAGAAAAGCCCCCACAGCCAAATTTCCGCCCCGTACCCATGAAAAAAATGAAACCCAGCCATAACGGGAGGAAATTTTTCTGAAAAAATTGTCCCGCCCCCCTTGACAGGTGTACCACATCATGGTATAAGTGTATTAACACGCTTAATACACTACACTCGGGAGGAGTGACACTATGATCCATCTGGACTATCGGGACAGCCGCCCCATCTATGAGCAGGTAAAGGACAGCCTGCGCCGTTTGATGGTCACCGGTGTCTTGGCGCCCGGCGACAAGCTGCCGTCGGTGCGGTCCATGGCCTCGCAGCTATCCATCAACCCCAACACCATCCAGCGGGCCTATGCCGAGCTGGAATCAGAGGGCTATGTGGTGTCCGTCACCGGGAAAGGCAGCTTTGTGGCGGAGGGCGACACCCAGAACGCTGCCCGCAAGGCGGAGCTCACCGATAAGCTGAAGCCCATCTTGGAGGAGCTGCGGAGCCTGGGCATGACCCACGAAGAGCTCATGCAGCTCTGGGAAGGAGAGAAGAAGTAATGTTAGAAGCAAAAAACGTCGTCAAGAGCTTTGACGGCTTCCGCGCGCTGGACGACGCCAGCCTGACCGTCCCCAAGGGCGCGGTGTACGGCCTGGTGGGCCCCAACGGCGCGGGCAAATCCACCATCATCCGCCACTTCACCGGCGTCTACCGCCCGGACAGCGGCGCCCTGACTCTGGAGGGCCAGCCCATCTATGAAAACCCCGCCGTCAAGCGCCGCATCTGCGTCATCCCCGACGACTGGTTCTATTTCTCCCAGTGGTCCATCCGGGAGATGGCCCGCCTCTATAAGGGCATGTACCCCACCTTCAGCCAGGAGCGCTACGACAAGATGCACGAGGTCTTCCCCCTGGATGATCGCCAGATGATCCGCCGCATGAGCAAGGGTATGCAGAAGCAGGCGGCCTTCTGGATCACCATGAGCTGCATGCCCGAGTACCTGATCCTGGATGAGCCGGTGGACGGCCTTGACCCCGTCATGCGCCGCCAGGTGTGGTCGCTGCTGCTGGGCGACGTGGCCGAGCGGGGCACCACCGTGCTGGTGTCCAGCCACAACCTCCGGGAGCTGGAGGACGTGTGCGACCATGTGGGCATCATGAACAAGGGCAAGGTGCTCTTAGAGCGCAGCCTCAGCGACCTGCAGGACAACACTGTGAAGCTGCAGGTGGCCTTCGGCGGCGACGAGCCGGAGATGCCCGCCGACCTGAACGTCCTGCATCACGAGAGGATCGGCCGCGTCCACACCTACATCGTCCGCGGCAATCAGAACGACATTCTGGCCCAGGTGTCGGCCCTCCAGCCCATTCTGCTGGAGGCCATCCCCCTGACGCTGGAGGAGATCTTTATTTACGAGTTGGGAGGTGCCGATTATGCGGTCCATGATATCGTCCTCTGAGCGCGCCCTGGCCCGCTCCGACTTCCGGCGCTTCTGGCCGCTGCTGTTCGGCTATGCCGTGCTGTGGCTGTGCGCCCTGCCCCTGTCCCTGTGGAGCCGCCACGATTACCTCAGTTCCCGCCGCCCCATGGAGGCCATGGCCAGCGTCAGCAACTACTTCTATAACGCCTCCCGTGCGTCCATCTACGTCTCCGCCTTTTTCGCGGTGCTGCTGGCCATGGCGCTGTTCGCCTACCTGATGAACAGCCGCAGCGTGGGCCTGATGCATTCTCTGCCCATCACCCGGGGCCGCCAGTTCGCCACCCACTTCGCCGTGGGCGTCGTCATGTTCACGGCGGTGCACCTGGCCACGGCCCTGCTGACCCTGCCGGTGCAGGCGGCGCTGGGCGCCGTCAACATGCGGGGTACCTGGGAATGGTTCGCCGCGGCGGAGCTCACCAGCCTCTTCTTCTTCGCTCTGGCTACGCTGTGCGCCCTGATCACCGGCTGGCTGCTGGCCGTCCCCGTGATCTACACCGGCATCAACTTCCTGTTTGCCGCCTTTTATCTGCTGTTTTCCACCATGACCCAGCTGTTCTACTGGGGCTATGAGAGCGGCGGATGGACCGGCTGGGTGAGCTGGCTGACCCCTCTGGTGCGCCTGTATAACACCGCCGGATCTGTCGGCCCGGAGGATATCGTCCTTTACGGTATGGACAACGGCTCACAGTACTATCTATACCGTCTGCCCGCCGACTTCTGGAAAACGCTGCTGATCTATACCGTGGCGGCAGTGATCTTCATCGTGGTGGCCTGGCTCTTCTGCCGCGCCCGCCAAAGCGAGACCGCCGGCGACGCCATCGTGTTCCCCTGGCTGCGTCCCGTGGTGCTGTATGTGATCTCTCTGGCCGGCGGCATGGGCCTGGGCATCCTGCTGTGGTATATGGTGTCCAATACCCAGAGCATCGTCGCGCTGCTGCTGTGCCAGATCGTGGCCGGTCTCATCGTCTATTTCGGCGTCCAGATGCTGCTGCACAAGTCCTTCAAGGTGTTCAACCGCCGGGGCTGGCTGGGTGCGGCCGCGCTGACGGCAGTTCTGGTGATCCTCTGCCTGGTGATCCGCTTCGACGCCTTCGGCGCTCAGAAGTATATCCCCGATGTGAACCAGATCGAAAGTGCCGAGGTGCGCACCTACGGCGATACCCCCACGGTTTCCGGCCTTCAGGATCCCCAGGGCCTGGAAAAGCTCACTGCATTCCACAAGGCCGTTCTGGATCAGGGCAAGCCCGCTGCGGCGGAGATCGACCAGGTCATCGGTGTCCCCACCAGCGAAAATGACGACAGCCAGCGCTATATCACCTTCGCCTTTAGCTACTATATGAAGGACGGCAGCACCGTCTACCGCACCTATACCCAGATCGTCCGCCGGGGCACGCCCTTGTACGAGGCGGCCAACGCCTTCTATAACGACCCCGCTGTCCGCCAGGTCAGCTACGATAACCGCTATAGCTATGTGAAGATAGATCCCTCCACCATCACCGGCGGCTGGTTCAACAACTACGATCTGGGCGGCGACTCCGTGGAGCTCACCGCGGCCCAGACACGCCAGCTCTACGCTGCCATCCAGCGCTACTATGACGCCAACCGCCAGAAGACGGTGGACATCCTGCACAGCGACGATGGCCAGCAGCGCGCCACCTGCTTCTATCTGGAGTTCAACTACCGTGACGCGGAGCATGCCGCCTCCGTTGACGGAAACAGCCCCGTCTCGGTGGATACGGAAAACGGCGACTGCTTCTGGAACCTGGACGATCTCCCCGCCGACTGTACCGAGGTGCTTGACCTTCTGGTCTCCTTCGGCCTGGCCGAAACCACCGACGACCTGCTGTACGACTAAACGCCGAGGTTCGGTGCACCTTCCGTAGGGCGGGGTGACCACACCCTGCCGCCCGCTAACCGCCGCACTTCGGTATACCCTCCGTAGGGGCCGATGCCCACGCAGTGGAGCGAAGCGGAACAAGTACCCTTGGGGTGCATCGGCCCGCCCGCTAACCACCGCATTTCGATATACCATCTGTAGGGGGCGGCGTCCTCGACGCCCCGTCGATGAACGCAGATGCCATGATAAACCGTGCGGGCCGTCGAGGACGCCGGCCCCTACACACCCCATCGCTGCACCCTGCCCGGTGAACAATGCCGTTTGCGTCATACGGCGGCGCGATGAGGGCATCGCGCCCTACACAATCACCAGAGGGCCGCCGCCCCCCACCAACCACACCGCGGCGCTGACGACGCACCGCGTATCACAACCACATACACCCGATGGGATGGGCAAAATGCCCACCCCGCCGCGAAGCGCACCCTTTTTGCCCGCTTCGCCCACGAAAAGCTGCTGTCCATCGCTGCGTAGGGGCGACCCTTGCGGTCGCCCGCCGCCGATGACAAAACGAGCAGCCGCGGCACAAAGGAGGCCGTATCCCATGACTACCTTACAGATCATCAATCTCGCCATCATGCTGGCGTTTTTCCTCTGCTATTCCTACCAGTTCTTCTATATCCCCGTGGCCTGGTTCAAAAAGGACGCCCCCCACCGCGAGCCGGTGATGCACCGCATCGCCGTGCTGATCGCCGCCCGCAACGAGCAGGCCGTCATCGGCAACCTGATCGACAGCATCCGGGACCAGGACTACCCCGCCGATAAGGTGGATATCTTCGTGGTGGCCGACAACTGCACCGATCTCACCGGCAGCGTGGCCGGTGCCCACGGGGCCAACGTCTACTTCCGCAATGACACCACCCAGGTGGGCAAGGGCTACGCTCTCCAGTATCTCCTCCACTGCATCGAGGATGACTACGCCCCCTATGACGCCTATCTGGTGCTGGACGCCGATAATATCCTGTCTCCCAACTATATCACCGAGATCAACAAGACCTTCTCCGACGGCTATGAGATCGTCACCAGCTACCGCAACTCCAAGAACTACGGCGACAACTGGATCAGCGCCGGATACGCCCTCTGGTTCCTGCGGGAGAGCCGCTACCTCAACGGGGCCCGCTGCCGTCTGGGCAGCTCCTGCGCCGTCAGCGGCACCGGCTTCCTCTTCTCCCGCCGCATCCTCAACAAGTGCGGCGGCTGGAACTTCTTCCTGCTGACCGAGGATATCCAGTTCACTATCGCCAACGTCATCCGGGGTGAAAAGGTGGGCTATTGCCCCACCGCCGTGCTGTATGACGAGCAGCCCACCACCTTCCGCCAGTCCTTCCGCCAGCGGCTCCGCTGGTCCCGTGGCTATCTCCAGGTGTTCGGTAAATATGGCGTCTCTTTGTTCCGGGGCATCTTCCGGGGCAGCTTCTCCTGCTTCGATATGACCATGAACATCATGCCCGCCGCGGTGCTGTCCGGCGCGTCCATCGCGGTGAACCTGGGCGCCGCCGTCTATAACTGCGTCAACGGCGGCGACTGGACGGTGCTGGCCGCCTGCCTGCTGCAGAGCTTCCTGAGCCTGTATCTCACCGTGTTCATTCTGGGCGTCATCACCACCGTCACCGAGTGGGACAATATCTATTGCTCCGCCACCAAGAAGGTCTGGTACGCCATCACCTTCCCGGTGTTCATGTTCACCTATATCCCCATCGTCATTGTCTCCCTGTTCCATAACCCTGCCTGGCAGCCCATCCACCACAGCCGCAGCGTGGATCTCCACCAGATCTGCGCCGGAAAGTAGGGGCGACCCCTGCGGTCGTCCGCTGCCAAAGGGGCGGCGGGTCTCACACTGCCCGCCGCCCTGAAGCGCAGACAGTGTTGAACCCTTCGTAGGGGGCGGCGTCCTCGACGCCCCGGCCCCCTCTGGGAGGGGGAGAGAGCCGTGCGCCGCCAGTGGCAGATGAAGCACGGCGAACGAGTGGCAGCGGTCAAAATTTCGGCGGCTTTAATGCTGCAGCGAAATTTTGGGTACCGCAACAGGAGCTGTCAGCGAAGCTGACTGAGGGAGAGAACAAAAACTCAAAATTACTTCTGCATCGTGACCGCAGCTGCCCGCGGCAATGGCGGGCGGGGCAGAACCCCGCCCCTGCACACCAATGCCCGGGGATTATTCTTCAAAAACCGACCGCTTTCGGCGCGGCTGCTTTTTTTGCGCCATTTTTGCACCGATACCCCCTGCTTATGTACCAATAAAGGACGGTAATGTACCAATAAAAATGCATATGCATCCAAATGAAGGAGTACAAATATGAATATATTGCAAGTCAGCGACCTGCGAAAGGTCTATACCACCCGCTTCGGCGGTCAGTCTGTGGAGGCGCTCCGCGCCGTCACCTTTGATGTGGAGCAGGGCGAATATGTCGCCGTCATGGGCGAGTCCGGCTCCGGCAAAACCACGCTGCTGAACATTCTGGCGGCCCTGGATAAGCCCACCTCCGGCCAGGTGCTGCTGGAGGGGAAGGACATCGGCAAGGTGAAGGATGCCGACATGGCGGCCTTCCGCCGGGATCACCTGGGCTTCGTGTTCCAGGATTTCAACCTGCTGGACACCTTTACCCTAGAGGACAACATCTACCTGCCCCTGGTGCTGGCCGGGAAGAAATACCCGGAGATGCACCGCCGCCTGATGCCTTTGGCACGGCAGCTGGGCATCGAAACGCTGCTGAAAAAGTATCCCTATGAGGTGTCCGGCGGCCAGAAGCAGCGCGCCGCCGTGGCCCGCGCCATGATCACCGGTCCCCGCATCCTGCTGGCCGACGAGCCCACCGGCGCACTGGACTCCAAGTCCACCGACGAGCTGCTGGATCTGTTCGCCGCGCTGCACCAGTCCGGCCAGACCATCCTGATGGTGACCCACTCCGTCAAGGCCGCCAGCCGCGCCGGGCGGGTGCTGTTCCTGAAGGACGGCCAGGTGTTCCATGAGCTCCACCGCACCGGCGACACCGACACCCAGTTCTACCAGCGGATCTCCGGCGCGCTGACGGCGCTGACCACAGGCGGTGATGCCCAATGAGCCTCTATATCCGTCTGGCCTGGGCCGGTATCCGCAAGAACGGAAAGCTGTATCTGCCGTATCTGCTGACCTGCGTGGGCATGGTGACCATGTACTATATGATGAGTGAGCTGTGTGACAGCGACCTGCTGCGCTATATGAAGGGCGGCGGCGCGTCTCACATCATTCTGGGACTGGGCTCCTGGGTGATCGCCGTGTTCTCGGCGCTGTTTCTCTACTATACCAACTCCTTTCTGATCCGGCGGCGGCAGCGGGAATTCGGCCTGTACCATGTGCTGGGCCTGGGCAAGCGGCACCTGGCGCTGCTGTGCGCCATTGAGACGGTGATGACCGCCGTCATCGCGCTGGTGGTGGGCATCGGCATCGGCGTGGGATTGTCCTTCGCCGTGGAGCTGGGGCTGCGTTCCTCCGTGGAGGCGGAGGCGGCCTTTGCCTTTGCGGTGAAGCCCACCATCGTGGCACAGACAGTGGTGATCTATCTGGCCATCTTCCTGCTGATTCTGCTGAGCTCCGTGGTGAAGGTGGGCCGCAGCACCGCCGTGTCCCTGCTGCGCAGCGAGAGCCACGGCGAAAAGCCCCCCAAGGGCAATCTGTTCGTGGCCATACTGGGCGCGGTGCTGCTGGCGGTGGCCTACGTCATGGCAGTGTCCATTCAGGAGCCGCTGAAGGCCATGGCGCTGTTCTTTGTGGCGGTGATTCTGGTGATCCTGGCCACCTATCTGCTGTTCATCGCGGGCAGCGTGGCGTTGTGCCGGATGCTGCAGAAAAACCGGGATTACTACTATCAGCCCCGGCACTTCGTGTCGGTGTCCTCTATGGCCTACCGCATGAAGCGCAACGGCGCGGGCCTGGCCTCCATCTGCGTCCTGGCCACCATGGTGCTGGTGATGCTGTCCTCCTCCGCCTGCCTGTACTTCGGCGCGGAGGACAGCCTGAACGCCACCTATCCCAACGAATTTGAGCTGACGGTGTGGGTGGATGACAGCGCGGAGCTGCCCACGCTGGAGGCGGCACTGAACCGGGCGGGTGCGCCCTACGGCGTGAACATTTGGGAAAAGGGCACGGTGACCCAGGACGGCGAGATCATCTGGAGCGCCGCCTTTGACACCGGTCTCTCCCGGGAGCAGCAGCTGGCCCTGGGCCACGCCGTTGGGGACGCGCTGAGCAGCACGGGCGCCACATGGGGTTACTCCTACACGCTTCGGGCGGAGGCCGCCGACGATTTCTACGGCACCTACGGGAGCTTGTTCTTCATCGGCATTGTGCTGAGTATTATGTTTATCTGCGCGGCGGTGCTGATCATCTACTATAAGCAGCTGTGCGAGGGCTATGAGGATCAGCCCCGGTTTGCCATCATGCAGAAGGTGGGCATGACGGCGGCGGACATCCGCCGCAGCGTCAACTCCCAGCTACTGACGGTGTTCTTCCTGCCGTTGGCGGGCGCGGCGCTGCACATGGCCTTCGCCTTCCCCATGATCCGGCGGATGTTGCTGCTCTTTGAGCTGCACAACACGGGGCTGTTCGTGGCCACGGTGCTCATCAGCTTCGCGGTGCTGGCGGCGGTGTACACGCTGGTGTACAAGGCCACCTCCAACGCCTACTATCGGATCGTGAAGAACAGCGTGTAAGATAAAAAAGCGCCTTGACCGAACGGTCAAGGCGCTTTTTACAGCGGCGGGGCTTTGCCCCGCCGCTGTGTGTTTTGGCAGACTGCCGCTTTATCCCCGGATCTCGATGGCGCCGGTGGGACAGCTGTCGGCGGCCTCCTGGGCTGTCAGACGGCAGTCCTCCGGCACGGGCTCGGTGATGGCGTGGGCAGGTGCGCCGTCGTCCAGCGAGAATACCTCTGGGCAGATACTGGGGCACAGCCCACACTGGATACAGGCCTTCTGATTGACATTTGCGTACATAGCAGCACACTCCTTTATCAAGTATGGAATGGCTGCATTATGCCCGCCGGGGCGGGATATTATTCCGGCAAAACGGAGGGCGCGCCCTTCCAGAAGGCCAGCGTCTCCGCCAGATCCCGCTCGTCGGCGAACAGGGACAACGCCTTGGCCACGGCGATGGCGAAATCCACATAGGCGTTGGCCCGGGCGGTGATCACCGGTCCGTCCGCCACCAGATCCTCCGGCCGGGAGTGGGTGGAGGCGGCACCTTCCAGCACACCGGCCATCTCCAGCACGTCCACACCGGCGCAGATCCCGGCCATGACCGTCCCCTGCCGCCGCAGCCGTCCCAGCAGCGCCAGCACCTCCGGCGTGGCCGCCCGGTGGGCAAAGGCCACGGTAAAGCCGCCGGGCACCACCATGCAGCGGATGTCGCCCTCCGCCGCGTCGCCTAGGGCACCGTCGGGCGTTACCCGGATGCCCTCCGCCGAGGTGATGGCCGCGCCGTCCGCGGACAGCAGCACCGCGTCGCACCCGGCGCACCGCATGAAGTAGCGCAGCACCATCAGCTCATACAGGCAGCACTGGTCGTAAACGAAAAAGATGTCTTTCATAAAAATACCTCCTTACTCCGGCAGGGGCAGGCCGTGCATCATCACCCGGCCGAAGCAGGTGAGGCTGCGGCCGCTGCCCCGGTGGAACACCACGTCCATATCGGCGCGCTTCCGGTTCAGGGAGAAGAGATACACCATGCCCAGCGGGTCGCGGTAGTACTGCTTGCACAGCATGTCGCCGTCCACGCAGAAGATGCCCACGTCGCCGTTTTGCAGCGGGTCGTGGTTCACATAGACCACCGACCCGTCGGTGATCCACGGGGCCATGGAGTCGCCCTGGATCCGTACCGCCAGCTCCGCCCCGGCGGGCACGTCGCCGGTGACGAGGATCAGGTCATAGTCCTCCTGGAATACCGGCGCGGCAAAGCCCGCGGCGGCGGGGGAGGCGTACAGAGGGATGGTGCGGACGCTGTCCGACGGTGCGTCCTGCTGCCAGGCCTCCTGCATCTCCGCCAGACCGTCCAGCACGGCGTGCACCATCTGCCGCCCCGGCAGGGGCAGACCCCGGTACTTCTCCACCATCCGCCGCTCCTCGTCCGAGTAGACGAAGGTGTGGCGGAACGTGTCCCGGTACAGGTAGTTGGGATCCACCTGAAGGGCGTCAAACAGCCGCAGCAGCACGTCCTCCTTGGGGGTGCTGACGCCGGTCTCGTAGTTGCCGATGGCGCTGCGGCTGACGCCCAGCTTCTCCGCCAGGGTGTCCCGGCTCATGCCCAGCTCTTCCCGCCGCCTGCGCAGCTGCTCACCAAAGCTCATAGAATCCCTCCGAAACAAGAATCTTGTTTTCTTAATCCTATTTTACCGGCATTGCCGGGATATGTCAAGGAGAAAAAACAAGAAACTTGTTAAAATGAGCTTGACATAACAAGAATCTTGTGATATTGTAGAGGTAATCACAAGATTCTTGTGCGCGCAAGAGGAGGAAATGGGGGGGAGGGGAAAAAAGAAAACCGCCCGGAGGCGGTCGTGGTCAGCGGCTCTTGGCGGTATTCAGCGAGGCGATGAGGAGACGCTTGATTTCCTCAGCCAGAGAGAGGAGGGAATCAAAATCGTATTCTATCAAGTGGGTGCGTTTCAGCAGAGTGAGCCAGTAAATGCTCTCACCCGTTTCCTTCAATGCAATATGCAGCTTAGAGATAAAATCAGCTTTGCTGTTTCCGTAGATTGCCTCATTAATGTTGGCACCGATGGAGGTGGCAGAGCGAAGAAGTTGTTTGGCGATGGTGGTGTCTTTTTTTGCTTTAGAAAATACCTCATAAAACAGGACGATCTGCGTTGCGAAGTCCAGAGATTTCTCTAAAAGAGGGCTGGCCATTATGAATCACCTCAAAATAAGTATATCAGAAAGACAACTGTACTTCAATGCCAACGTTTTTCACTTTTCTCTCTTATCTTTTCACTGGAAAAAGTCGCAGCAGGAAGAGAAAAGAGAAGAGAGAAGAACGAAGAGAGAAAAGGACAAAAAGAAAAAGCCACACTTTGTGCGACTTTTTCTTTTTGGTGGGGGATGGTGGATTTACCCCATTCGGGGCATAAACTTCGACTCCACCGCACCACCCAATAAAAATACCGACCACCCTGACGGGTAATCGGTATTTTTGGTGGGGGATGGTGGATTCGAACCACCGAAGGCGTTGCCAGCAGATTTACAGTCTGTCCCCTTTGGCCACTCGGGAAATCCCCCATATGAAATTGGAGCTGGTGGACGGATTCGAACCCCCGACCTGCTGATTACAAATCAGCTGCTCTACCAGCTGAGCTACACCAGCATCTCCATCAGCGTGGCCTATTTTAACAGATGATTCCGGATTTGTCAACAGAAAAGTTTGGAACGTCCCATATTTTTACGCAGGAAAAAGGAGAGTGATCGCACATGAAGCTTGTCGAGCTGTCACCGCTGTATGAGGACAGTGCCCGGCGCATCCAAACGCGGATGGAGGAGCTGCGGCTCCGCCTCCGCACCACCGACGACCCGGACAGCGTCCGGCGGCTGATGGACGCCGTGTCCAAGACCTGCGGCGGTCTGGCGGCAGTTTTCGCCGGAGAGGAGGGCCATTACGCCTACGCCCTGGGCCGGGCGGACGGACAGGACATCAGCCCTCTGGTCAAGGCCATGAATACGGTGCTTCACGGGCGGGGCGGCGGACGGAACGGCTTCGCTCAAGGCAGCGTGGAGACGGAGCGGAGCGCCATCGAATCGTTTTTCAAGGAGAATGGATATGGAATATGTGATTAAGGAATTGCTTCACCCGGAGGAGGATGACGAGGCCAATTTCATCTACTCGGAGCTGGACAGCCAACGCCGGGAGACCCGGCGGGTAGAGTTTTATCCCTCCGGTATGTGCTTTGCCTACGGCGGGGATATGGGACAGGACGAGGTACTGGACCCCGCGCCCTTCCCGGAGGACCTGCGGACACTGAACCGCCCCGGCGAGGTGGAGGTCCGGGCCATTCCCCGGCAGTTGTTCATCGAGGTGTGGAATCAGGCACAGGAGCGGCCCGACGGCTTCATGGGGATGTTCTATTGACTTCTTTACCGCTGCGGAAAATTTGTTTTTCATAGTAAAACCCCGGCCCCGGACAAAAGTCCGGGGCCGGGGTTGCTATTCTGCTATTTTACAATTTGCGGTTGCCTGTTGTCTGCGGGGTGGCGGATCACACCACCGCGAAGAACTTAATGAGGAACAGGACAGAGATCACATAGGTCAGCACGCTGACGTCCTTGGCCTTGCCGGAGAGGAGCTTGACCACCGTGTAGGAGATCAGGCCGAGACCGATGGCG
>OJLA01001336.1_pt1 | contig 17025 bp, 14 predicted proteins | sample 1596611 | NCBI WGS metagenome assembly OJLA01 (sample SAMEA4350168, study PRJEB24818) | metagenome | biome: human; feature: gut; material: faeces | place: Denmark | collected 2013-09
CTAAATAGACCGCAATTAAGCTATGTAAATATGATATACTCATCTAGTATTGTAGTGTTTGACACGGCAGTACATGTCTTAAAATAAAAAGACGTATTTTAAGGCGAATGACATCTTTTGGACACACAAAAGTCAAAAAAACGTCCAAGAGTATCCAAGTATATAGAATTCGGGAAAGCCCATTTTCCAAGGGTTTGCAAGGATATACAAGAGTTAGCTTAGCAATCAAAAAATTCCCGACAATGAAGAGCATTGGTGGCGTAAAGGATGAAAATGGCGTAAGTTCTAAGCCTTCAGAAGAGGTAAAAGCTGAGCCGGAGAAGATTGATTTCTCTAATGTAAAGATTGAACCTTTATTTGAGGAAGAAGTAGACTTTGATACATTCAGCAAGTCAGATTTCAGAGCTGTTAAGGTAAAAGAGTGCGTAGCAGTTCCTAAGTCAAAGAAATTATTACAGTTTACTTTAGATGACGGAACAGGCACAGACCGCATTATTTTAAGCGGAATCCATGCTTATTATGAGCCAGAAGAGCTTGTTGGAAAGACACTTATTGCCATCACAAATCTTCCACCTAGAAAGATGATGGGAATTGAATCTTGTGGTATGTTACTTTCAGCAGTAAACAATCTTAAGGATTCAGAGGATGAAGAACTTCATCTTCTTATGGTTGATAACCACATTCCAGCAGGTGCAAAGCTGTACTAAAAACGAGATGTACCTTATTGGTGGAAATTTGTAAAATTACAAAAATACGCCAATTTTACGCCAAACGATGCAGAATTATGATGGTCAATTTAAACTAAATGGACAGGAATATTTTTATAGAGCAAAGGATGACAGTGGAAGTTCAAAAATTACAAGGGATAATAATGAAGAACCTCATAAAGGTGAGTAATTCACGAATTGTAAATGTGATGGTGAAAAAAGTAATAGAAAAAGTTTGGCAAACAGTAAGTTGCTTGGCTTGAAAATAGTGATTTCGAATTGACATTATCACTTTGGTCATAAATGCATAGTTTATATATAAAACGGAGACGTAGAAAACAAGGTACAATCAGTTGTTGTATTGTGTCGATGGTAGGCGTATAATAGTTTAATAGATGTAGAACATTACTTAAAAGTACGATTAATGAATGATTTGAGTGATAATCCGAAAGAAGACGGGTATAATATAGTAAGGCTATTTCTGCAGTACCATCCAAATGCAGAGGCGGATATTCAGAGTAAAACAAAAAAGCTGGCAAATATACTCGGAAAGATACCTGAATTTCGGGAGTTGGATAACAGGGATGCTATGATGAAAAATCCGGTTATTCATGACTTTGTAACATTACTTTTTGTGTATAACGATGTTATGAAGGTATCGGCAACAAAAAAAGCCAGAAATAGAAAAATGGAAGAAATTTGTCATCTATTTTGTGATGAGGATGGAAGAATAAAAATCCTAAGCATACAAATTTTTTGCAGTAGATGGTTGACAAGAGTGTTGGGAAAGAGTAGAATACCTTTCATAGAACAAAAATCGTTAGAGGTTTTTACTAGGGCGGTGCGTGCACTAAACTAGATTTGAGCTTATTGAATAAAAAGGTTCACTAGAGAATATTGTGTGTGTTCTGGTGAGCCTTTTTAGTATTTTACCATAATTATTAGTATTTTGAGTAATTGCATATGTTTACTGTAGGGGTAGCCGTGCTAGGCTATTTCCAAGCCGGAAGGCTCTGATTTTCCAGATAATGATTTTGGAGAGTCAGGGCCTTTCTTCGTGCTGAAAAGCACGGCTACGGGTGCCTGCTGTCAACATATGAGAGAACTTTTGGTCAAGTTGGCCAAAGAAATCGCATAGACACAGGAGCTGTGGTATACTGTGTCTATGCGAATTTATAACAGTCTTAGGACAATGTATTGGAGGTAATGCAATGGAATTTGAACTGCTTGCAGATAGTATTAAGCAAATAAATGATAAAGCAAGTTCAGCAGCAAAAAGTGCTGTAAATCAGCTCATGACATTGCGCAATTGGGCGATTGGTTATTATATAGTTGAATACGAACAAGATGGCAGCGACAGAGCAGAATATGGTTCTCATCTTTTGAAAAATCTGGAAAAGCAAATTGATCAAAAAGGAATGAATTATACGCTTTTTAAGGCTTGTAGACAGTTTTATAAAGTATATCCTCAAATTGGTTCGACAGTGTCGAGCGAATTTAAATTACCAGATTTTGGAAAAAGTTCGACAGTGTCGAACGAATTTGTAACAGATCCAGATGTTTTAGTTAATAACTTGTCTTTTTCACATATTCGAGAAATTATGGTATTAAATGATGCGTTTGAACGATTTTTTTACGAAACAGAGTGTATGAAATGCAACTGGAATGTAAGAAAACTCCGCAGACAGATAAAAACTAACCTTTATGTAAGAGCTGGTATCATAAAATACACATAACGATTCAGAACCCCATCTTGATTCCGCTTACGCTGCATCTCGATGTTGCTTCTCGCTATATGAAATTCTACAAAAATAGCTCATTCATGTAACCATGATTCGCAATTTTTCTTCCATTTCGCATGGCTCTGAATCGTCAAAAACTCGTAAATAATTTGAAAGCAGGGAGTTCTTTCATGAACATTACTTCAAAATACCGCTCTCTTTCGATTCAGGCACGGGCGGCGCTCTGGTTTACGATCTGCAGCTTTCTTCAAAAGGGCATTTCGTTCATTACTGTTCCGATTTTCACACGTCTGATGAGCACGGAGGAGTACGGTACCTACAAGGTTTATCTGTCCTAGCTGCAGATCCTGACGATTCTGACATCGCTGTACCTGTTCAATGGTGTTTACGACAATGCGATGGCAAAGTACGAGAAGCAGCGGTAGCCAACGTAGTGCTGAACTTTATTTTTATCCGTATTTTCGGTTATGTTGCAGCCGGTTACACGACGCTGGCATGCTATATTCTGTATTCGGTTGGACACTATGTGGTGAGCAAACGGATTCTGGTGGCAGAAGGTATTGAGGAAAACCTGATGGATGCCGGATTTCTGCTGGCATGTTCCGCATTTCTGATTGGAGTAAGCGTAATCTGCAATCTGCTGTTCACATACAGGATCCTGCGGTATGCGATTCTGTTCGCAAGTGCAGGCCTGGTGTTCTGGAAACGGGAACTGTTGTTGAATACGATGGCAGACATCCGCAAAAAGTAAATCAAAAGAAGAAAGAAAAGGAAAATTTACATGAGTACCAGTATTTCAATAAAAGAATTAAAAGAACTCGATCCGTCGAGCTATCAGATCGTGGATATCCGCGACGCAGTAGAGATTTCCCACGGAGCCATTCCGGGGGCGCTTGCGATGAAGACAGAAGAAATTGAGACCAGCGATGCGATTGATCGGACGAAAAAGACGATCATCTGCTGCAGCCGTGGCCGGTTCAGTGTGGCAGCCGCAGACGAAGCAGGACAGGAAAAAGAAGTTCATTCATGTACAGAAAAATAGAAGAAACGCCGGAGCGGGAGAAAATGCTGATCCGGTTAAAAGAGCTCCGTCTGAAACGAGGCTACTCGATGTTACAGGCGGCGCGGAAGATTTTCAGCCATCTGGACACCTACAACCGGTATGAGAAAGGCATTCGTGAGATCCCGTTGGACTCGCTGATGCTGCTGGCAAAGACGTACGACTGCAGTCTCGATTACCTCGCAGGTATTTCCGACCAGCCGCGAAAATATGGAAAATAATGCCAGAAACCGTACCGCTTCGAAAAAATACGGTTACAGGCAGCCTGAAAGAGAAAAGAGGCTGTCGCACGAATAGCAAATTTCGGCATCCCCAGTAGTAATTGAAAGGATCCCAGCATCATATCGAGCGATTCATCCGGTATAAGATCCCCTTTTCACTCAGGATATTTTCATAGGATTCCTGACGCTTCTCTAAGAAACTTTTGGAGATGTACAGACGTTTATTCCCTTTAGCACGGGAACATCGTTCTTTATACGGACAGCCTGTAGGTACTCTTGGTTCAGTAGGGTGACCGCCTCCTGTATTTTCAGAAACATATTTTCTTCCCATTCGTTCCAAGCGACGTACCATCTGATAAAACAGGGCTTCGCAGGTGTCTGCCAAAAATCCAGTACGGAACCTTGCAATCGTGCTGTGATCCGGTGCTTTCTGACCAGCAAGCAGCTACATAAAGTTAATATCACGTTTACAAGCGGTTTCAATCTTTCTGCAAGAATAAATATTTTGGGAATAAGCATAGGTCAGGATCTTGAACATGGTCTTTGGGTCCACTGCCGGATTTCTGCCTTTGGTAGAGTACGCCTGATACAGTAAACTGTAATCTAAATCCTCCAATTCGTGGCTCAGCAGTCGGACAGAATCATCATCAGGAACCAGACCTTCCAAATTTAATGGCAAAACCAGTTGATAAGGCTCGCCGAATTCGGTATAATTTTTATGGTATTTTATGTATTTGGTCATACTTAATTATACCATGGATTGCGGGCTCTTCGGAGTCCGTTTTCTGCTTTTGGACATAAAAATGGAGCTATTGCTCCATAGATGATTACTCATCTATTTTGCAACAGCCCACTTGACTTCTCTTAATTGTGCACATCACCTGAAGCATCTGATTGCAAAATTTCTACAGAATGGATTGCATGAGTAAGATATGCATCCGGTGCAATACAGGATTCAAACTCCCAAACGGTATCGTAAAAGGCCGAAAAAATTCGATTCAAACTAATTTTGTTCGGAATACAGATATTGTAATACGGTGTATTTCTCCTAAAACGCAAATAAGAAAACTCATCTGCAAAAAACAGTGTCGGTCTTGGGATATGCTGGTAATCAGACAGCAAACCATTCGGCAAAATCTTAATCTGAAGCGCATTTGAAATTTCATGCAGATGTTTCATATGCTTAAAAAAATGAAGACGCTGTTCCGGCGAAAGCTGAATTCGATAACCATAGAAATCCAATTCGCCAGTAACTGTAAAATCTGTAAATGCAGAAGCATAAATCAGTGCTCTTATCGGTGTAACAGCAAGTATCTGCGATACCAGAGAATGCATTTTTTGAAGTACAGGTCTGTATGTCTTTCCTATAAAAGAGCCATACTTATCAAGCAGCTCATTATGTAAATCAGTTGGAAGAAAATGTTCTGTAAAATGTCCAAGCAGACAAGAAGAATTCCGGGCAAACAGTGAATGCTCATATTCGTAAGTACGAATCATTTCAGGAATAGATGTCCGTCGAATAAGCAATGTTTCTTTGCTGCAAAGTAATTTTAATTTGTAATAAAGTTCCGTTGAAAGAGACGAATCTTCAATTGTTGTAACAGCAAGACAATGGTTCTGATCAACTAACATACCTGAAAGCGAATAAATATCTTTAATCGCAAAAACCATTTTTTTCTGTGCCTGTGTTCCGCAATAAAGATTAAAATCAATATTCGAAAGATTTGAAAGCAAATTCATCAGGAAACCAGCCGTATAAACCGGATTATCTGAAGACGATTCCAAATCAATCATTAAAGAAAAATGAACTCCTGGAAGCACAAGTCCTATGTCATTGTGCATGCTGTTAAATTCAGCAATTAAAAGCTGATAATTCGTGTCTACATTCAGAATATCTACCATAGCATAAATATTTAGCGACTGTACTTTACGGAGTGATGGATGTTTCATTTTAAAGATAAACTGATCCAGTGTAAGTTCCGGATAATATGAAATTTTAGTAGCCACTTTAGAACCAGTTGTTACCTGAAGTTCTTTTACATATGTATATTCAGATTCGAGATGATCGTAAATCGCTTTCTGAAGATTCGAAACGTCAGAAATTTGATATTCTTCTAAAAAAGTGTCCCGGTTATCATCAGTCAGAGCCTCAACAATACACTGGCTGATATTCTGCAAAATAATTTCGTGATTTTTTTCTGTTGGAAGTGATTTTCCACTAATCCATTTGCTTATATAAGATTCATCATACTGCACAGCTTTGGCAAGTACCTAATTTTTTAATTTGGCACTAGATGTCAGATGCTCTACACGAACACTGAATCTGTTTTTTTCTTTCATAATAATCAAAAGCCCCTCTCTTCTATTATAATTTTAGTGTACTGCATACAAAATAAGAAAACAAGAACATTTATACAAAAAATTTCCTATTGAATGAAATCCTGAAAAAAATGAATTAGTTGATTTGCTTGATTCAATATGCCAAATTCACCACTTCTATTGAAAAGGAAAAATATCCATGATAGAATACGAATCGTCATTATAAAACAAATAAATAATCGGAAAAGGAAGTAAATAATTATGGAAAATACAGGAGCAACATTAACTGGAAAAGCGAGCGTTGATAAACCATGGTTACAGTTTTATCCAGAAGCACTGCGCAACGTTGAAGTGCCAACAATAACTGTTGAAACGTTTTTAAGAGCAAAAAATCCAGACGAAAATAAAATTGCATTTGAATATTACGGAAACAAAATTACATGGAAAGAATTCTGGGGAGAAGTTGATAAAGCAGCAAAATCTTTAAAGATACTTGGATTTGGTGAAGGAAACAGAATTCCTGTATTTCTGCAAAGTGTTCCGGCACATTTTATCCTTCTGATCGCAGCAGAAAGAATCGGAGCTGCAATTATCTGCAGAGATGACATTCCAGAAGAATTATGTTTTGCAATCAGAAAATCAAAATCAGAGACAGCATTTGTCATGGATTATACATCAAAGTCAGATGAAGATCTGTTCCGTGCAACGACACCAATGAAGCGTGTAATTAAGGTTTCTCCATATGATTATGCAGATAGAAAATCTGTCCCGGACTATGTTGAAAAAGAAATTGCATCCAGATATACCGGTGCGATAGAGACAACAGAAGGAGATCTTACATGGGACGAGTTCCTGGCACTTGGGAAAGATTATACAGAAGACTATATGGCACAAGAAGATGTGAACAGACCAGTATTTGGCGCATATACAAGCGGATCCACAGGAATCTCTAAATTAGTTATTCATTCTTCTTCTAATATAGTAGCAACTGCATTCCAGATGTCCATCTTTATTCCGCCGTCAGATGTACCGGAAAAATGGTGGCTGCCAATCTTACCACCTGCACTGATTGCAGTAACTGTATCAATGGCAATCTTCCCATTGTCAGCAGGACTGATTATGGTACTTGATCCATTCTGTCCGCTGGAAGATATTGATATCGCATTTATGGAGCAGAAGCCAAACTTCTGGGCACTGATTCCAATGTTCTGTGAAATGCTTATGAAGAGTGACAGAATTCCGGAAGATTACGATATGTCTCATCTAAGAAGTATCGGAACCGGAGCTGAAGCAATGAACGAAAGGAAAACACAAGAAGTAGAAGCATTCTTCCATAAGCATAATGTTAAAGCAACTTTAAGTGCCGGATATGGTCAGAGTGAAGGATGTTCAAACTTTACACTTCCAAATCCGATGTTCCCGCTGGTAGACGGATGCGTTGGAATGCCAATGCCGGCAACAACTATGGCAGTATTCTCAGAGGATCTGGAAGAACTGAATTATGGAGAAATCGGAGAATTATGTATGACGGGTCCTGCTATGATGCTCCACTATGCGGGATGGAGAGGTGATGAACTTACTGAAAGAACACTGATCAATCATCCAGATGGGAACTGCTGGTTACATACGGGAGATAAAGCTTACATCAATGAACACGGAATTGTATACATTCTTGGACGTGGAACAACAAAGCGTTTCGGTGGCGGAGAACTTTACATGATGAGAATGGAGACAAAAGCAGTACGTGTAGCTGGTGTAGAAGATGGATTCTTCTGCTTTGTACCAGATCAGGATCATGAAGGATATTTCCTTCCATATTTCTTTGTAATCCTTGATGAAACAAAGAGTCTGGATGAAGTAAAAGCAGGTCTTGCAGATGCACTGGAAGAATATGAATATCCGGTAGACATCCGCGTAATCAAGGAAAGACCGTATTTCCACTTCAAGACAAACAGAAAAGAACTCACAGCAGCAATTCTTGAGGAACTGAACTAAAAAAGACTCCTCTGTCGCATCAATATGTAAATTCTATATAAATAAGTAAGAAAAAACTTGATGATTCCCCGTATTTTAACAAATCATAAGATACGGGGGAATTTCTTTATTACGTTTATACATGCCAGAAACCTGAAAACCAGACTTTTCGATGTGTTTTTGTGCTAAAAAACGTCAGTATGTCTTGAACAAAACAGTTAGCAGTGATATATTAAAGTAAATACCTAATTACTATATTATATGCAAAAATATATGCAAAATACGAATTACAGTAGCATATAATAGAGGGTGGAGTATAAATAAAATACAATGGAAATGAGGTGGGGGCAAACAAAAAACATAATATGAATTATCTAATACAAACACGAAAGGAAGTGTAGACATTATGAAAAAGAGAAGTAAAATGCTTTTGAGTTTATTCCTCTCTGCTATGATGGTATTCAGTGTAGTGCCTTCAACAGTTCTTGCAGAGACTGCACCTGAAGAAACACCAGCAGTGCAGGAAAATCCTACAGAAGCCGTGCAGGATAACACCAATATAAATGAGGCAGAAGATCCAGCAACAGAAGATTCTGTGACAGAAGATGATGCAACAGAAGCAACTACTGATTCTTCAAACACAGATAATGATGCTGTGGCCCAGACAGATACTGATGAAAATAAAGTAACTATTTCAGGTATTACAATACAGACACCAGTCATCCAGTTCGAGGGTGCCAATGCAGCTGTTGCAGAACAGTTGACAAAGGACGTGGAGATTGATGAAGAAGATCCTGCAATCCAGAGCCTGCGTGAAGCATTGGGGAATCTCGAAATGGTTGGCGGAGAAGCCGGCACAGAATCCAATGAATCTAATATCAGCACAGCAGACCTGTATGAAGCAGATGAACAGGCTGAAACCAAGAAGCTGACAGAAGACCAGATTAATACAGTTGTTGGTATGTATCAGCAGTATCTGAATCAGTGGTCAGCCAATGCTAATGTACTCGGTGTTCAGAATCCATTCTTTCTGGATTTCAACGATGATACAGATGGTCTTGGTATCCTTGGTCAGATGCTTGCCTTAGACGGCAAATCTGTTCAGGATATCAGAGATGGCAAGGTGAGCTACGATGACCTGACAGGTATGATCTTTACTTTCACATATGGTGATAAGTTAGGTATTAAGTATTATGGTCCAGATGTAACAAATGCAAGAGATGAAGCTCTTGCTGCAGTTACAGCATCAGGTGCACAGACAAAGGCACAGAAGCTGCTTGTTCTGAATGACTGGCTGGCCCATAACAATACATTTGATATGTCCTACATCATGAACTCCGGTAAGAAATCAGATGATGACAAGCCGATGATCGCAAAGGATCCTCAGAAGCAGAAGCATGAGGATGAAGTTTACGATGAGATCTATAAGGTTTACGAACCACAGATCAAACAGAATTTCCATGATCAGATTTATGCAGGCATTAAGCAGGAGTTGCTTGTAAAATTTTATAAAAACGCTATTGCTCAGACTTTGGTGAAGGCTGGACAGTCTGAGGAAGATGCGAATGCATATGTAGAAGCTAATAAAGAAGCTATCGAGAAGGATCCGGAAGCATTTGTGAAAGAAAACCTTCCAGACGCAGCAGAACCATTGAAGCAGGAAGCAGATAAATTTATCAAAAATGCTGAAGAAAAAGGCGTTGAGGTTTCTGAAGGCGTTACGATGACTGTTGAGCAGCTTACTCAGCAGCAGTTAGATAGCGATGATCCGGCATTGGATATGGACGGTGATGGAACGAAGGAAACAAGCTTTAAGCAGGCGATTCCAATCTATGCGAAGCAGGCTGCAACCGGTATGACAACTGGTGTCATCAACTATTGGGAAGGTACTCAGTTTGGTGCATTCGGTATGGGTACATCTGTATGTCTGGGTTACTCCAGAGCTTTTTCATATCTTGTGCAGTGCCTGGATAAAGATATTTATCTTAAAGATCCAAGTAAAGGTTATGACAGCAAGAAAACTGTTACAGCAGATGATGGTACAACTTCAGAAGTATGTGATAACTGGAAGACAGCCAAAGAACTGTACTATGGTTCAGATGGTAAGACACTGGATATCAATGCAGGCTACACAGTTGACCTTGTAAGAATTTCCTTCCAGTCCAACGTTACAATGTATGGCGAAGAACAGGAAGACTTCGGTTCCGACCATTACTGGAATGCAGTCAAGGTGGATGGTCAGTGGTACTATGTAGACCCTTGTTATACAGATGTCTACACAGAAGTTATGAGTCGTGACCGTGTCGAGACAGATGGTGATATGAACCATGTCTTCTTCCTGTTCAGCGATACAGATGCAAGAAAATTGTATCAGGGTAACTTTAGTGTTTTAAGATCACTTTATCAGAATGAAGCAACAGATACAACATATGAAAAAGCATGGATGGCTCGTGCAGCAAGTAATGTTTACTATGCAGATGGTTATGCTTACTATATGTATGATTCGACAGACCTGTTTGACAGAGTAAGCAGCACAAGCATGAATCAGAGCCAGAAGGCTGCAGAGTACAAGATTGTTCGTCATAAACTGACAAATAAGGATACAGGCGATGGCGACAGCGATTATGAAACACTAATCAACTTCACAGACAAGAAAAACGACGATGATGACGATACATTTGTAAGCGTTCTGAACAAAGACGGTAAGATGGAGAAGAATGATCTTCTGACCAAACTGTATGCACAGTTTGTGGATGAACAGAGCATTTACCCATCCATCGGTCTGACAGCAGCACTGTATACAGATGGTAAGATTTACTTCAACGTATCCAACGATATCGTTTCCTACAATCCTGCAGACGGTGCAGTAGCCGTTGTGAAGGAATATAACACAGTATCTGCAAAACGTGATAATACAAAGTTGTTTGGCGGTATGGCGTTTACAACAACAGATGAAAAGAGTGCAGATTTCACTGTCACAAATCATCCAATCGCAGGTCTGACTGTGAAGGGTGACGAACTGGTTGTTTCAATCGGTACAAACTTCGCGTTCATTTCAGGTAAGAGCAAACTGCTTGACCATTCCAGCTACGGTTATGAATTCGAAGAGACAGATTACAATCCGACTTATACAAACTACAAGAAATATCAGCAGTTCATGGGCAGTCAGAGCAATGATAATGACGAGTTCATGTGGTCAGCTAACTTCGTTGATACAGTTGATATGAAGACACTGACAGGTACTTCTCATAATTATGAAACAGTTTCTGAACCTGCATACTGCGGACGTAATGCATTTACAGAAGAACGTTGTTCTGACTGTGGTCTGATCAAAGAGGGCACACGAGTAGAAGCAGAGAATACAGCACACGAACATCATTACATCAAGTTCCATGAAACATACTATACAAAGACTGATAGCGGTAACTGGAACGAAGCGGACAACTATGTTTGCCCAGAGTGCGGTGCTTGTATTACAGAACCTGTTAAGTCCAAATATGAACAGGCTAATTCTACATACGAGAAAAGAAAAGCTATCTGGGATGAAGCTCAGAAGAACGCAGCAGAAGGACATGCTTACACAGCAACAGATGCTGAGTGGAGCGATGATCACACAAGCGTTACATTCCAGAATCTGAAATGTGAAACTTGTGCAAATCAGATCAATAAACTGGATTGTCTCCTTGAATCAGATGAAAATGCAACAAACAAAGCTAACAGAGATTCTATTGAGAAAGCTCTTTCAGAAAAAGTAACTGCAACGGCTAAACTTGTTAGTCACACTGGTACATGTGATCAGGGTGTAACATCTACTTACAAAGCAACAGGTAAGACAGATGATGGTTACAGATATACTGTATCTGATAAGAAGACATCTGACGCAGGTCAGCACCAGTACACAGGTACATGGGCATGGGAACCAGTAAAAGATGACAACGGCAATGTAACTGGATATACAGCATCTGTAACAGGTGTTAAGTGTTCTGTATGTGATGATGAACCTAAAGCAGAGCAGATTACAGTTGCTGATGCAGTTAAAGATACAGAGAAATCTGTAGCTGCAACATGTACAGAAAAAGGTAAAGATGTCTATACAGCAACAGCAACAGTAAAGGATGCTGAAGGTAAGACAGAAATTGGTACATTAACAGATACATATGAAGTTGAATTGGCAGCCCTTGGCCATAAGTATGGTGCTCCTGTATGGAACTGGACAAAGGGTGAGAACAACACTTACACAGCAACAGCAACATTTACATGTGCAAATGATGAGAAACATGTAGAAACAGTTAATGCAAAAGTAACTGAGAAATCTGATGGCGCAACATGTACAGAGGCAGGTAAGATTACTTACACAGCTACAGTTACATTTGAAGGCAAAGATTACAAAGATACTAAGACAGAAGAAGTAGCAGCTCTCGGTCATGACTACAAAGTCTCAGAAAAAGACGGATGGAAATGGACAGCTGATAAAGAAAAAGAATATACAGCTGTTGCAACATTCGTATGCAGCCGTTGTAAAGATGCTCAAGACGTAACTGCAGATGTTGTTAAAGAAGACAAGAACAGTCAGATCATCTACAAAGCAACTGCTAAATACACAGATGAAACTGGTAAGGAATTTACAGCTACAGCTACAAAGAGTACAAAAATGTCCGTATCTTACATAGTTCACGGTCAGGATTATGGCTGGGAAGAATACTGGAAGAAAGACGGACAAACGTCTGGTACAGAAGGACAGTGTAAACGTCTGGAAGCAATCCAGATCAAGTTAACAGGTGGTGTTTCTGGATCTATCGAATATCGTACACATATTCAGGACATCGGTTGGGAAAAGAACTGGAGTAAAAACGGAGAAGTATCCGGTACAGAAAGACAGTGTAAACGTCTGGAAGCAATCCAGATCAGACTGACTGGTGAAGTTGCAGAGAATTATGACGTATACTACAGCGTACATGCCGAGAACTTCGGATGGCTCGGATGGGCTAAGAATGGCGAAGAAGCAGGAACAGCTGGTTACGGATACCGTCTTGAAGCAATCAGGATTCAGCTGGTTACCAAAGGGGACAAAGCACCAGAACTTGTTGGTACTATCAAAGAAGCTATGAAAGCAAGACTGGTCGGATACCAGACACATGTACAGGACTATGGTACACAGGCATATGTATATGACGGTGCTATGGCAGGTACAGAAGGCGAGTGCAAACGTATGGAATCTATCCGTATGAAACTCCCGTCTTCAGTGAACAGCTCAATCCAGTACAGATCTCACGTTCAGGATATTGGATGGGAGAAGAATTGGGCATCTAACGGATCATTATCCGGAACAACTGGACAGTGTAAACGTCTGGAAGCAATTCAGATCAAACTGTCTGGTGATGTAGCAAAGAACTATGATGTATACTACAGAGTTCATGCTCAGGATTATGGATGGCTTGCATGGGCTAAGAATGGAGAATCTTCAGGAACAGAAGGATACGCAAAACGTCTCGAGGCAATTGAGGTTCGTCTGGTTCCAAAGGGAACAACTCCAGACCTTCCAGCATCAGCAAATGAAAAAGCCTTCATCAAAAAAAAATAACAAAGCTTAACTTGCAAGGGGCTGTCGGGAAATGAACCGCTCCCCGTCAAGTAGACAATTGAAAAAATATAAATTTTTCCTGCCAGTAGAAATTTATCTGCTGGCAGTTTTTATGCAGCTTGCAAGTAATTTTCGTGTTTTTCCATTGGCGTTAAAATTCCAAGATTCCTTTGCAAGCGTTTATTGTTGGTAAGCGTCCAATAAGAGGGTGTATCGAAATTTCTGGCTGTTGCATGTAAACTATTGATTAGAGTTTTGGGAGTTGACTCTAAAAACTCTAAATCTAATCTAAGGAGCAGGCTTATGGATCTTTCTTCTTTGACTCCAGACAAACAGGTGAAACTTCAATACTGGCTGGATGTAATACGGCAATGCAGGGCCTCCGGACTGACAAATCAGATCTGGTGTGAACAACACGATATCTCTTTGAAAAGTTATTATTACTGGCTTTCCAAAATTCGAAAGCTTGCCCTGGAAGAACTGCCCCGCAAGAAAAACGGCATCCACATGTGTACAGACCAACAGTCAACTGCTTTAACGGAATCCCCGGCTGAGTTTGCGGAGCTTTCACTTCCGGACAGAAACATTTCCCGTTCCACTCCTGCAGCCATACTTCATATCAGATCCATAACAGTGGAACTTTATGAAGGCACATCTGCCCAGATGCTGGAAAACATTCTGAAAGCCGTGCAGTCATGTTAGGAGAGCTTTCCCATGTGGAGAAAATCTATATCCGATGCGGCTACACCGATATGAGGAAGCAGCTCAATGGCTTGCTGGATATCATCCAGTACAACTTCAAACTGGATCCTTACAGCAATTCCTTATTCCTGTTCTGTGGAAAGAGGGCTGACCGGATCAAAGCAGTCCATTACGAGGGAGACGGTTTCTGCCTTTTATACAAACGGTACGAAAACGGACGTCTCCAATGGCCGCGGACCGGCGAAGAAGCAAAACAGATTTCTGATCAGCAGCTGCGCTGGCTTCTGGAAGGTTTGAACCCGGAGCAGCCAAAGGCGGTTCAGAAATGGCTCCCGCATAAGTCTGAAAATACTGAAAATCCTTAGAAATGCTGGGAAATCTGACGATTCTATGGTATAATAATCCTATCGAAGCGAAAGGGTTTTCAGGTTATGTCAGCTACGGAACAGGAGTATAAAAATCATATCAAAGAACTGGAACAGCAGGTATGACTCCTGAAAGAGCAGGTTGATTTCCTGACCCGTAAACTTTATGGAACAAAATCCGAGAAGACATCTACTCTCGAAATCGAGGGGCAGATGTCTCTTTTTAATGAAATCGAAACCTGTGCAGATCCTGATGCACACGAACCGGAGCTTGTTGAGATAGAGAAGCACCTACGTAAAAGGAAGTACACCGGTCAGCGGGAAGAACTGGTAAAAAATCTCCCTCACAGCAAAGTACTCCATACCATAGATGAAAGGGAACAGATATGCGATAACTGCGGGAGTACGATGGTGAAAGTAGGGGAAGAATTCGTCCGCACGGAAGTACAGTTTATCCCTGCAAAACTCAAGGTGATTGACCATTACCGGGAAACGTATGAATGCAGGTCGTGCCGGAAAAACGGAACTTCTTATATGGAGAAGGCTCCGGTGCCATATCCTCCCGTCCTGCATTCTCTGGCATCTGCATCTACCATCACCTGGCTCATCCACCAGAAGTTTGAATTAAGCATCCCGCTGTACAGACAGGAAAAAGAATGGGAGGCTTTGGGATTACGTTTAAGCAGAGCGACTATGTCAAACTGGCTTCTGGTTGTCTATCGGGACTGGCTTGTACACATCGTCCACCGTCTGAAGCTGGAACTTCTGAAACAGAGATACCTTCATATCGATGAAACACATGTACAGGTGCTGAAAGAACCGGGACGGAAAAATACGTCCGATTCCTATATGTGGGTTTACTGCAGCATCAGAGATGCTGTAAATCCCATCCGCTACTTCGAGTACCAGCCGGGACGAAGCGGGAAATATCCGGAAGCGTTTCTGAGGGAATATGAAGGTTATATCCATACAGACGCTTACTCCGGATACAATGCAGTTTCAGGAGTAAAAAGATGTCTTTGCTATACGCATCTGCGCCGGGCTTTCGTGGAGGCGCTCCCTCCTGATCAGAAGAAAAAAGAACGTCTTATCCGCGAGAAACCGCTTCTCGAGGCTTTTTGGTCATGGGCAGAAAAAAGTGCCATCGGAGAGCTGCCGAAATCCAAACTTTCAAAAGCTTTTCATTACGCCTTAAATAACCGTGAAGGTTTTTGGAATTATCTGGAAGACGGGAATTGTTCCATCAGTAATTCGCTTGCGGAAAACTGTATCCGTCCCTTTGTGATCGGCAGAAAGAACTGGCTGTTCTCCGGCAGTCCGAAAGGGGCGGAAGCCAGTGCAGGAATCTATACACTGTTTTATTTGACGCTTACGGCCAAAGCATGATCAAATTGAGATATTGGGTTTTAGGGTGTAACCCTAATGCGCACGACATAGGAGAACGGATTTTTTGCATAAAGACCATGTCACTTTATGCGTATCCTGTTATATTTCTTTATTCCCATTGGTATGAAGGCTCGGACAATTGATTTTTAATCCTTTTTTGTAATTAGCATTTTCAAACTCCAAGTAATAGTTAGAGGGCATAGGAAAAGGAGTGTGATGGGAATTGAAAGAAAGATTAAGAAGCCTTCAAAAGTACATTGAGGTGTATCGATGCGTAGGGATAGATAAGGTACTTAAGACTATTCCGTGTAGATTTGCTTATTCGGTAGCAAATGAGCATGTGGATGAAAAGAAGTTTCATGAGAAAGTGTTGTATCGCATGCGACACAACAAATATGACTCATTGAGAAAAAGCTATAACAAGGTAATTAAGAATAAAGTAAATGATGTCAAACAGGGATTGTATCAGACCATCTATTTGACGTTAACAATTATGGCTGAAGATGTGGCTGATGCAAAAGCTCATTTAGTTCTATGGAGAGTGCCATAAGAAGTGCTTTTGTGGGGATTGGTGTTAATGGTATTCCGTTAATAATTAATATAAACATAATCGGTTGTTGATGCAGCTCTCTGTAAAGTTGCAATTAAGCGGCTAACAGTATTATGGTTCCGGCGGCTGTTGTTAAAATTGTTTGCAACCAGATAAGCGGATTGTGATTCCCCATATTGTTCGGGCTTTTGAAGAGGTGTTGTCGATGGAATCTAAAACACATCCTAATCCAGATGGATTATTGTAGCTCTACAAAATAAATATAAGAATAGAAATAGATTATAAAAGGTTTGTTGGGCAGTATAGCCTAATGAAGCCTACAGAAAAAGGTTGCGTGAAGCCACATAAAAATGTATAATTAAGAGTAATGAATTTCATATTAAATGATATTGGAGGTACTCATGTCACAGTCGGTTAC
>OJLA01001338.1_pt1 | contig 17011 bp, 15 predicted proteins | sample 1596611 | NCBI WGS metagenome assembly OJLA01 (sample SAMEA4350168, study PRJEB24818) | metagenome | biome: human; feature: gut; material: faeces | place: Denmark | collected 2013-09
TTCCTTCATGAGAAACGAAAAAGTAATCTACATATTTATTAAAAACAAGCCATTGGTCATGTGGCGCATAATCTGTCATTACAGTTGCAAGCTTTGCAGTTAATTTTCCTTGTTTTTTTAAATATGCACACATTTGTGAACCAAAAGGATGTGTAGAAATTATAATTTCTGGTTTAAATGATTTTAATAATTTACATAGTTTTTGTGAAAGTATCATATTAGAAACTGTACTTATTTGAGCTATTGGGCCTTTTTGAGAGTTCCAATATAATTTTCCCCATGTTTTTGGAGCTTTTTTTGCCATTTCTGTATAAGCCATTTTAGTTACGCTATTTACAGCTTTATTTACATATTCCATGCAATCAACAAGAGCAACATCAACATCAGGATAATTTGTTTCAATACATTCTTTTATAGAGCGTGCTGCAGATAAATGTCCACCCCCATATGAAGCATAAAAAATCATTACTTTTCTCATATTAAAATCCCCTTAAAATATTTTTTATTTCATTCTATCATAAAGTTAAAATAAATTGTATATTTTTTGCAAAAAAAACCAAAATATTAAGAAAAGGAGGTCAAAATGCAAAAAAGTAAAATTTGGATTTTTTTAACAGTAATTGCAGTAATTTTAGCAATTATATTAGGATTTAATTTATTTAATCAAAAAACTGCATATGCTACAACAAAAGAAAATGATTATAATATGGCATTTTATCAAGTTACGGAGTATGTTCAAAATGTAAAAACATATTTGGCAAAAGCAATGATTTCAAAATCTGCAGAGCATGGAGCTGAAATGTTAACACATGTGTGGAGAGAAGCTAATATGGCACAAGCATATTTAGGAATGTTGCCAATAGAGAGCCAAGAATTAGAAAATACAGAAAAATTTTTGAACCAAGTAAGTGAATATAGTTATGCATTATCTAGAAAAAATATTGAAGGTACAGGACTTACAGATGAAGATATTGAAAAAATAAAAGAATTGCATAATTATAGTGTTGATTTATCAAATACATTAAATGAAATGGCGGAAGAACTAAATAATGGAACTTTAAAATGGTCTGATTTGACAAGTGAAGCCACAAGCTCACAAATATCAGAAGTAAGCACATTTGATGTTGTAGAAGAAAATTTTCATGAATATACTGGTTTAATCTATGATGGTGCATTTTCTGAACATATAACAAGTTCAGAGAAAAAAGGATTAACTGGAGATGAAATAGATGAAGAATCTGCAAAACAAATTGCTGAAAATTTTATAGGAAAAGATAAAATCAAAGAAACTAAAAATAATGGATATGTAGAAAATGGTGATATTCCTGTATATAGATTTGAAATGACGACAAATGAAGATAAAACAATAGGAATATCTATTTCTAAAAAAGGTGGTCATGTTGTATTTTTAAATTATAACAGAGATGTAAATGAGGAAAAAATAAGTGAACAAGATGCTGTACAAAAAGGAAAAGAATACCTTGCAAATAAAGGATTTAATAATATGAAAGAAACATATTATTTAAAAGAAAATGGATTTATAACTGTAAATTATGCATATCAACAAGATGATGTGATAATTTACCCAGATTTAATTAAAGTAAAAATAGCTTTAGATGATGGTGAAGTTATAGGATTAGAAACTACTGGATATTTAAATTGTCATTATACTAGAATTATTCCTACAAATAGAATTTCAATAGATGATGCAAGAAAAAAATTAAGTTCAAAAGTAGAAATTACAAGTGAAGGATTAGCTATAATTCCTACAGAATGGAAGACGGAGAAGTTTTGCTACGAATTTAAAGGAAAAGCAGATGATATAGATTTTATTGCATATATTAATGCTGAAAATGGAGAGGAAGAAGATATTTTAATTATTACAAATACTCCTAATGGAACATTAACTGAATAGAAAAAATTTCAAACATAAAAAATAAAATAATGCAAATAATAATAACGAAAAAGTAAATAAGCTTTTTCAAAAAACGGTCCGTAAACAGATAAATTTGGAAAGGAGACTTTATTATGTCTAAGAACAACAAATTAATATCTGAAAACTTACGAACAGAAATAGCAAAAGAATTAGGTGTTTATGATCAAGTAAAAAAAGATGGAGGAAGTTGGGAAAACGTATCTTCTAAGACATGTGGAAATATAGTTTCAAAAGCTATAGAAATTGCAAATAGAGCTATTGAAAATCAATAGTTTTTAGATATGCAGAAAGTGCTGGATTCAAATTGTTAGATAACAATTTTGAATTCGGCATTTTTTTACAAAAAAATTGACAATAATTTTAAATAGTGGTAAAATTAATTATAGAGGGCAAGTTTTGTGACCTAATACAAATGAGCATACATAAGAAGTAATCTTGCTCGAAAGTCTAAAGACTATTTTTTAGGAGGGGATTATATGAAGAAATCTTTTAAAATTGTTAATTTAATCGTAGTATTAACATTAATAGCAGCAATAGTTGCAATGCCAACTGTAGCTAATGCAGCATCATTTTATAACTACGGTTCATCAAAATCAAATTCGAGAGGATTTAATTTTGGATCAATGCTAGAAATGGCGACACAAAGATATCAATCTGTAAATAAATATAAAGAATATTTAAATGAAATGACAAAGTTTACAAATGGATTGAATAAGAATATGTCAGTAAGTGAGATGAAAATTCAAATTATTGACAAAGCAACTGAACTAAGAAACAAATATAGTAGTTCATCTGCAATTCCAAAAATCTCAAATCAAATTATTAATACAACAATAAACTCCAATGCAACATCAACAAGTGACTTGTTAGGAACAATAACAAGTACATTAAAGAAATTGTTAGGAAATACAAGTAATGCAATAGAGAGTTTAACACCAGATGTAACAATCGATAATATGACTGCTACAACAGCTGGAGAGATATGTGGAGAAAAATATAAAGTAAATTTAGTTGGTAAAATATATTATGCTGGTACAGATAAAAGTGGTAACCCAACATCAAATAAATGGGTTTATTTAGTACAAGGTTCTCAAATGAATGGTCAAGCAATAGCAGATTCTTTAGGACAAATGTACTTAGACCGAGGATATAACGTATTAGCACCAGATTCAAGAGGATATGGAAGTAGCGGCGGAAGTGTTGCTATGGGATATGTAGAAAGTCTTGATGTATGGGATTGGTTAACATACTTAAATAATACATACGGAGATAAATGTCAAAAGATAATTGTACATGGTGTATCATTAGGTGGAGCAACAACAGTATTTGCTTCAGGATTAGAAATTAATGGAAAAACAATGAAAGACCAACATGTTATAGGACTTGTTGAAGACTGTGGATATACTTCATTAACAGGAATCATAAAAGGAATGTTAAGCTCAAGTTCATCATCAGATTCTTCAAGTAATGAATTAGTAGCTAAAATATTAGGTATATCTAAAAAAGACAATTTATCAAGCTTATCAAGCTCAAACTTATCTGATGAAGTAATTAAAAAATTATTAATTAACGTAATTGATGTAGGTTTAACAGATGAAAACTTTGACCAACACCAAAATGCATTAGATAGTTTAAATAAATGTGAATTACCAATATTAATTGTACATGGTACAAAAGATACAATAGTACCATATGAAAATAGTACAGAAATTTATAATACTGCAATGGCAAATTCAAAAATACCATATGTACAAAGATATAGTGCAGAAGGACAACAACACGCATTTGTAGTATTAGGTTTACAATACAATGTTTATAAAGGACATGTAGAAAACTTTATTAGTAAAGCAGAAGAAATATCTGAAGGAAAAACAGTAAATAAAGAATCAGATTACAAACAAGAAGAAGTACAAAAGTCATCAGCAATTACACAATTATTAAAAGCATTAAAATTAATAAAGAACATAATTAAAAAATAATAATAAATTAATGAAAAAATCAACCTTATCTTAAGGTTGGTTTTTTCTTACAATTATATTGACTTTTAAAAAATTAGTGTGGTATACTTATTATAGGAGTGTATTAACTAAAGATATTGGAGATGAATAAACATGAGAAATTTTAAAGAAAAAATATTAGGAATATTGTTAATTAGTATATTAATTTTTGCTAGCTTTAGAGCACCAATTGTTTATGGAAAAACAGAAGCAGATGAATTAAAAGAATTACTTGACGAATATGAAGAAGATTTAGGAGATTTAAATCAATTAAAAAAAGTAGTAGATGTTACATATAATGATTTATATACAGCAACAAAAGTTGATGATGCACTAAAAGAAAAATTAAGAGAAGATATTAGTAATTTTGAGAATATTGACGGAATAAATCCATTAATATTAAGTGTTTTGGACATAGAATTAAATTCACAAGTAAATAATCTGGATGATGATAATATAGATGATATGAGAGAAGAAATATCAGTTATTAAAGAATGGGTAGATGCAAAAGTAGGAACATCTGAAGATGATGGAAAGAAAGATGATAATAAAAATAATGGCACAAATGATGGTGCAAACAATGACTCAAATAATAATGTAAATAAAGTAGATCAAAGTAATCCTACAATTGATCCAACTACATCAGGAGAAAAAATTCCGTATGCAGGAGCACAAAATATAATCAAAATTTTAGTTGTAATTGCAGGAATTAGTATAATAGTATTTGTGATAAAATATAGAGAATTAAAAGAAATAAAATAAAAGCTTGAATTTCAAGCTTTTATTTTTTTACATATTTTTATTAACATTTTTTCTTAAAACAAGATAACTTAAAATTAGTAAGACAAATGTCATTAATAATATTATTAATATAACATGTTGCATATGTCCTACTGTAAAAGTAAAGTAATCTTCAGGGTCTACTTTTATTAATGGATTTATAGTTTGTACCATATGTGTTAATTCATTTAAATTTGCTGTTGTACCAAGTCCCTCAACAGTCCATCTACATAAAACGAAGTTAGATATGAAATCAGAAAATCCTTCAAGTTTGAAAAGCATTCCTGAAAATAGTAAATGTGGTACAAGAACCATTGGTAAAAGTGTCATTGCAATATTAGCATCTTTTACAAACGAAGATATGAACAATCCAGTTGTTGCAGATGATAATATTGATAAGAAACATATAATTTGCACATCCCAGAATGAATCTATTAATATATTATATTCTGAAGCTCCAACTAATTTTTGGAATAATGCTACCAAAAGAAGTGATTGGATGAATGCTAATATTCCTTGTACTATAAATTTAGATAATAGATATGCTGATAATTTTAAATCTGCCATATGTTCCTTTTGCAGGATAACTTTTTCCTTACAAATTTCTTGTACTGAGTTTAGTAAGCCAAGCCAAATAGCGGAACAGCCTAAAGAAAACAGAATTGCTTTTGTGTCATCGTAATTTTTATACAAATTATCTGTTGTAACCATTGATAGCAGTACTGCAACTACTGGGGCTTGAGCAAATAATATAACTAATTGCTGAATATCATTTGAAATAAGTTTTATATATCTCATTATTAAAATTATTAATTGTTTAAAAAATGACTTCTTTTTATTAGCAATATTATTACTTTTTCCATTTTTGGCTATTTTTGGTACGACTGGTTCTCTTTCGTCTTGAAATTTGTTATACCAGTATTCTTGGTTTTCAATTATTTTGGTATATATATCAACAAAGTCTGTAACTCCAAAGAAATTCAATGCTTCTTGTGGTGAACCATAAAAACATAAATGACCACCTTCTCCAAAAAATGCAACTTTATCACATAGATGTAAATTAAGTGTATTATGTGTAACAAGTATGATTGTTTTACCCATTTGAGACATTTTTCTCAATGTTTGCATTATACTTCTTTCAGTTCCAGGATCTAGACCGCTAGTAGGTTCATCTAAGAAAAATAAATTTGGATCTGCCAATAATTCTACAGCAATACTAGCTCTTTTTCTTTGACCACCACTTAGTTGCCTAATAAATGAGTTTTCAAAATCAGTTAAACTAACTATATCTAAAACTTCTTTTATTCTTTGGTTACGTTCCTTTTTTGAAGTATTATCAGGCATTCTTAATTTTGCAGCATATTGTAACATATCATGCAAAGTTAAATTAGAAAATACAATATCATCTTGAGGAACATATCCAATATTATATTTTAAATTTTCATAATTTTCATATAAATTTTCACCATTCATTAAAACAGTACCAGATGTTGGATGATCAACACCACTGATACATTTCATAAAAGTGGATTTTCCAGCTCCAGAGCCACCAACAAATGCAACAAATTCAGATGGATTTATACTCATACTTACATGAGAAGATATTTCACGGACTTTGAATTTTATTCTAACCCTTTTTACAATATCAATAGCATCTAATCTGATACCTCTTTCGAAGATTTGATAAAATAGTGTATTTCCAATCAAAATCATCTTTGTATTTCCAATAAAAATAACATCTAAGTTGTTTAGAAATACTTCTTGTGATTGAGGAATTTTTAGACCATTAACATATACACCGTTCAAACTAAATTCATCAAAAATAGATGTTTTAGTTGATGTTTTATGAATAGTTGCGTGATGTTTTGCAATACCTGCTGGAGATAATACAATATCACAAGAACCACTACTACCTATTGAAATGTTTCCATTAGATAGTGGATAAGGTTTCCATTCATCTAAGTTTGTATTAATAGACATTATCATTACAATTCCAATGTTTGAGTCAGAATCTAATATTTTTATAAAGCTACCTTCAGATAAATAAAGGCTTGTAAAAGCTTTATTTCCATTACCTAACATAGGAACTTGTAAACTATCATTTGTTACTAAAACGCCATATTCATTTATTTCTATTACTCCTTGATTATCGTCAACAGCATTTGATGCTAATACAATATCATTAGAATTTGCGCTACCGAATGTCATTTGTGTTTTTCCGAATGTTGAAAGATTTATTGATCGTAATCCATTATCATCTACAATTGTTAAAAAGTAGCTTTCACCGCTTTTGGCAACATGTCTGTAATGAACGAAATCATCTAATTCTCTATTCTCTTTTTCCATAATGTATATCCTTTCTCAAGAATATTTTAATATAAAAAAATATACAAGTCAATAAATTATTGCAAAAAATAGTTAAATAGAATATAATAAAAAAAATTCATTTTGGAGGTAAAACATGAACGTAAAAAATATTATAAAAGTTACAAATGGTAAATTAATAAATGGAAATGAAGAACTTGAATGTGAAAGTTTTTCTAAGGATACAAGAACAATTCAAAAAGGTGATATTTATATAGGAATAAAAGGTGAAAAATTTGATGGAAATCAATTTTGGAAACAAGCACTAGATAATGGTGCTGCTGCAGTAATTATCCAAGGAATTGAGGTAACAGAAGAAGAAAAAGTAAAATATTCAAATAAAACAATTATATTGGTTCAAGATACTTTAAAAGCATTATATGAAATTGCAAAATATAAAAGAAGTCTATATGATATACCTGTTGTTGCAATTACTGGAAGCGTAGGGAAAACAAGTACAAAAGATATGATTGCAAGTGTTGTGAGTACAAAATTTAAGACTTTAAAAACAGAAGGAAATAACAATAATAATATAGGATTACCATTTACGATTTTAAGGTTAAAAGCTCATGAAGCAATGGTAGTAGAAATGGGAATGAACCATTTTGGAGAAATAAGTTTATTAACAGATATTGCCAAACCAACATTAGCGGTAATTACTAATATTGGAACATCACATATAGGAAATCTTGGTTCAAGAGAAAATATCCTAAAAGCTAAACTAGAAATATTAGAGGGAATGAAAATTCCAAAAGTAATTATTAATAATGATAATGATTTGTTACACGATTGGTATGAAAAGAATAAGGATAAAATAGAAATTCATACAGTGGGAATTGAAAACAATAGTGAATTAATGGCTAAATCAATAGAATTAGGGGAAGAAAGTAGTGAATTTAAGGCAATAGCTGAGAAGAAAGAAACAGAAATTCAAGTACCTGTTGCTGGAACACATTTTGTATATAATGCATTATGTGCTATGGAAGTTGGAATAATTTTAGGGATATCAACAAATCAGATACAAAATGGTATAGCAAAATTTGAGTTAACAAAAAAGAGAATGGACATAAGAAAATTGGAGAATGGTGCAATTATTATAAATGATGCATATAATGCAAGTTATGAATCAATGAGAGCAAGCATAGAATTTTTAGCAAACCATACGGGGACAAGAAAAATTGCAGTATTAGGTGATATGTTTGAACTTGGAGAATATTCAGAAGAGTTACATAGAAATGTAGGAAAAGAAGTGGCTAGTCACGATATAGATGTTTTAATTTGTGCTGGTGAAAATTCTAAATACATTATAGAAGAAGCACAAAAAAATAAAAAAATCGAGACATTTTATTTCCACAATAATGAAGAAATTGTAGAAAAGTTAACCCAAGAATTGAGAGAAGGAGATATTGTTTTAGTAAAAGCTTCTAATGGAATGAAATTTTTCGAAATTTGTCAAAAACTATAGATTTTTTTGCTAAAAATTGATATAATGCAATTACCAATTGTTTTTGGGAGGATGTCAAATGAAATTTAAGGATTATTATAAGATACTAGAATTAGAAAGTAGTAAAGTAACAGTAGATGAAATAAAATCAGCATATAGGAAACAAGCTAAAAAATATCATCCAGATGTAAATGTAGGAAATAAATCAGCTGAAGAAAAAATCAAAGACGTAAATGAAGCATATAGGATATTATCTAACCCAACTTTAAAAAGAAAATATGATAGAACATGGAATTATCAAGTTGGAAGTAAGAGAAAAAAAGCAAATAGAAAAACTTCTGGGGAAGTTGCTGGAGAATTTTTTGGAATGTTTTTTGGAAATAACGAAATAAAAGAAGAAATAGCACAAAGTCAAATTCCTCCAGTAAAAGGCGAAAATATAGAAACAGAAATTAATATATCAATAGAAGATGGATTTTATGGTGCAGAAAAGAAAATTGTCTTGAAAGATATAGATGGAAAAGATAAAACAATAACATTAAAATTACCACAAGGCGTACAAAATGGCGAAAGAATGCGATTTATAGGCCAAGGAAAACAAGGAAAACATGGTGGAAAAAACGGAGATTTATATATAAAAATAAATATAGAAGATGGAAAAAAATTCAAATTATCAAATGATGATTTATATACAGTAGTACCAATTTCCCCATGGGAGGCAGCCTTAGGAACCAAAGCAAAAGTAAATTCTATAGATGATACAAAAACAGCAATATATATTCCAAATGGAATACAGTCTGGTGAAACAATTGAGATACCACAAAAAGGATATAAAAAGGCTAATGGAGAAAGAGGAAATTTGATTGCACAGATACAAATTGTAGTACCAGAAAAATTAACAAAAGAAGAAAAAGATATGTTTAAAAAATTAAAAGAAATATCAAAATTTAATCCAAGGAGAGTTTAAATATAAAAAAGGACAAAACAATTGACAATTCAAGGAAATTAAGGTATAATTAATTATGTGAGTTCGTATACATAAGATAAACTATGGATTAAATATCATAGGAATGAGGTGCAAAAAACATGGATATGTTACCAGGAAAACATTTTAGTATAACAGATCCAAAAGGAGTAAACACAGTAATTTATCAAATAAATAAAACAAAAAAGGAATTTCTTAAAGATTATCCAAAATATACAGTAGAAAGACTTGATTTTACTGAGGAGATAAGAGGAGAAAATACAAGGAAGACCTTTTATGTTGACGAGCCACAACCAAATGGTAATCAATTAGTAATACTATCATTCGGAAAAGAGAATGTGGTAATAAATTCAGGAATATTAATTGATGATGAGGTAAGAATATCAAAAACACCAACACCATTTAAGTTTAATACTTTGTATTCAGAAGAAGAACAGGAATTTAAAGATTTTAATTATACACCAAATATGAAAAGAGATATATGTGTTATAGATCCTGAAACTACAGAAGAATTAAAACCTAGACTTTATTTTGATGAAAAAGAAAATAAAGTAAAGGGAAGATGTAAATTAAAGCCATACAAATCTTATTTTGCTTTTGAAGTAAGAGAGGATAATGGCAATATTTAAGGAGGGACAATTTACTATGGTAAATAACACAGTAAATGGAAAGAAAATTGGAACACCAGCAGGTAAAGATGATAAAGTAAAATTTACATATAGTTCTGTTGGAAAAAGAAGTCAAGAAAGAGGAATAGATGCAAAAGTAAACGCTAAAAAACCTCAAATATTTATAATAGATGATGGAGATATTATTGCAAAAACAGGAAAGTATGTAGCGATAAGAGCTTACCCAGGTGGAAAAAATGAAGTTATGAAAAATAAAGAAGATATGACACATTAAACTAAAGAGAAGGTGATTTTTACATATGAATTACAAAGTAGAAGGAGCTATTAGGAAAAATAAAAAATATTTTATAATTTTTGCAATACTATGGCTATTTATAGCCATAGTATTAATTGTGCCTGTGACTTTAGGAATAAACACAATTAATACTCAAAAAGATTTAGGGGCAGGAATTTATAAATTTGCTCAGTCAATTCAAAATCCATTTGCAGGTTTTGCTGAAATAAATAGTAATAATTTAATGGCTATGTATTTGAAAAATGTAGGATTATTTTCTATTTTATTTGCTATATTTTTTGTAATAGGAGTTGCAAAATCGGCACCAAAAAATGAGTATACAGATTTTGAACATGGTTCAAGTGATTGGAGCAAAAATGGAGAACAATATACAGTTCTAAGTAATAAAAAAGGAATTATATTAGCAGAAGATAATTATTTACCAGTAGATAAAAGAGGAAACGTAAATGTATTAGTAGTCGGAGGTTCAGGTTCTGGTAAATCAGCATCATATTCAATTCCAAATGCGTATCAATTATTAGGATCATATGTATTTACAGACCCTAAAGGTGAATTGTATGACAGAACTGCAGGGTATCTAAAAGCAAACGGATATGAAATAAAAGTTTTAAATTTAGTAAAACCACAAAATAGTGATGGATATAATCCACTAATGCATATTTCATCAGAAATAGATGTAGATGTTATAGCAAATACAATAGTAAAAGGTCAAAAAACAGGAGATGGAGGTTCAGACCCATTCTGGGATGATTCTGCAGAAATGTTATTAAAGGCATTAATATATTATTTAATGGCAACAAGACCAGAAGAAGAGCAAAACTTAGCAAGTTGTGCGGAATTAGTAAGAGCAGCAAATTCAAATGGAGGAAGTAACTTACTTACAGAATTAATAAGCAAACTTCCATATGACCATCCAGCTAGAATGAATTATAAATCAATTGAAATTGCACCAGAAAAAACATATAGCTCAATATTGAGTACATTGCAATCAAAATTAGGTAAATTCGATTCTAAAGAAATTGCAGAATTAACATCAACAGATACAATAAAATTTGAAGATATAGGAAATAGAAAAACAGCAGTATATGTAATATCATCAGATACTCATGCTGCATATGACTTCTTATTAACAATATTCTTCTCACAAATGATTCAACAATTATATAATTATGCAGATGATAATGGAGGAGCACTAAAAGTTCCAACATATTTTATATTAGATGAGTTTGCGAATATAGGAAAAATACCAGATTTTGATAAAAAAATATCAACATCTAGAAGTAGAAAAATCTCATTTAGTGTTATTTTACAGAACTTAGACCAATTGGAAGCAATATACGAAAAATCATATGAAACAATTATTGGTAACTGTGATACACATGTATTTTTAGGAAGTAACTCATATAAAACAGTTGAATATTTTTCTAAGGCATTAGGAGAAAAAACAATTGAAAGAGATAGTATATCTGTAAGCAAAGACAAACAATATCATAGAACAGGACAAAGTTATTCAGACCAAGTAATGGCAAGAGCACTTATGACGCCAGATGAACTAAGAAGATTAGATAACGATTTATGTATTATTTTTGAAAAGGGAATAAAACCTGTTAAAGCGAATAAATTTTATTATTTTAAACATAAAACTATGGCATCAGCTTTAAAAAGAAATGAAATAAGCCATAATGACATTGGGGAATTAGATAGAGGAGTATGGAGAAAGTTCAATCCGTATAATCCTTGGACAGAAGATAAATCAGAAAAAGAAGCTGAAAATTTAAAAGTAGAGTCTTTAGACGATTTGTTTGATGATGAACCAAAACAAGAAGAAAATAAGAAAGAACCAATAAAAGTTGGAGGTCCTAATGAAAAAGTTGAAAAAGAAGATAGTGTTGACTCTGATAATATTTCTTCTTTGGATGATATGTTTGAGAATACAAATGTGGTAGAACCAGAAAAAGAAAAGCTTAAAATAGAAGATAAAGAAGATACTTATGATTTGCAAAAGGAACTTGAGGCTAAATTTGATGAATTGTTTGGACCAATAGATGATAATTAAAAATGGAGACTTTTTCAGCAGCCTCTATAACGCCTACTCTATTTTAATAGGGTAGGTCTTTTAATTTGCAATTTTATGTAAAATATGTTATACTATAGCCATCTTCTCGTAATAAAATTCTTTTGTGCTAAGAGAGAATGCAGTACATTAATTTTTCTGAAAGGAGACATCACAGTGGGAATTAGTTATCGCAAACGGATTAAAATTGGAGATGGTACTTTTTTGAATGTCAGTAAGAGTGGCATTTCTGTGAGCCAGAAAGTTGGCAAAACTACCATCAATTCTAGGGGAACAACAACAATCAACTTAGGGAACGGAGTGACTTACAGAACGTCTAACAAAAAGAAGAAAAAGTAATTTGTACTAAAAACTAATGGGGTGGATAAGGATAAAATAAGTTCTTATCTACCCTTTTAGCGTATAAAATAGGAATATATTGACTTTTATGTAAAGTTATAGTATAATAGATGTTGGTATTCTATGTGCTTATATCAAAGGCAAATTGACTTTGGTAGCCTAAAGTGTATATGCACAAATATACTATTAAGAAAGGAGAAAAAAACTATTACTGTTAAAAATCTTAAGGAAAGGAAGGAGCACCGGTGATCGATAAAAGAATTTTACGGTTAACTCCCAAACGTATCCTTTGCCCCTTGTGTGGTGAATGGCATGATTGGGAGGGAAAAACATTACAGTCATATGATGAGGCTAACTCCTACGAGTATGAATGTAATAATGTGACAGTCTATATTTGGGTTGATGAAGATCACATTCGTATTTATGCAAACTTGCCTTGCGACAAACTCAATTCAGAGATTGATGTCGATGCATATTTGCGTGATATGGAGTATGATGGAACCGACACGGCAATCAAAATTCCTTTTAGCCTGGAGGCCGATGAAATCATTTGTGAAAGTGAATGCGAAGACTGCGAATATTGTGATTGTTGCAACTTTGCTACGATTGGCGACAATCGCGATGATGACGAAGATGAATATAACTTCGAGTTAGAGTTCAAATTCGAATTCGCAAGCAGATACTTTAACAAATATTCTGAGGCAGCTCGCGAGGAAAAGCTCAGACAACAGCGTGAAGCCGAAGAAGCTCAGCGTCAGGAAGAGCTTGCAAGACAAACCAAATCTCAAACAACAAATCAAGTCAAGGAGGAACGTAAAATGGCAGAAGCTGCTAAGAAAGGAACCAGCATCAAGACATTGCTGTATGAAAGATCTCCGAAGGAGAATATGGCAATGTTGAAGAATTGGGCAGAGAAGTACAAGCCTGTTCTGAAATGGGCAGTGCCTGTGGCCGCAGTCTATGGTGCTTACCGGATTCTGAATTCTGACGAATTTGATCTGTCGGTAAACAATGTTGCAGAGACCTGTGAGAAGAATTTGGGCTTCAAAATGGAATGTCTGGAAAACAAGAAAGCTCTTAAAGAGCTGATGGTTCTCGGCGGACTTTCCGCAGGAGCATATGGAGCTGTTCAGGCTCTGTCTGGACTTCTGGGAGTAAACAATGAGAAGAAAGAAATCTCTGCTGATGTTTCTGTAGAAGAGGTTGAAACTGGAATGAACCAGTTGCAGTCTATCAGCAAAAAGTTCTCCTGGCTGCAGCCCAAGACGGAAAACATGCTTCCGATTGCTCTGAGTGTTATCATGGTTTATGTGACTTTGCATAAACCCAAGTTTACTGGTAAGCTTGCCAAGAAGGTACAGGTCCTCACAGAGGATATGCAGATTCGTGTTGGCCTGTATCTGGATTTGGCGAAGGACTTCATTCAGGACAAATTCAATATTGATTTGTCTGATGAAGAAGAACAGAGAAAGCTGAAGATATGCGCATTCCTGTTGGCTCTGATGGGAATCCTTGCATTCCTGTATGGCAAGAAGGTTTTGGGAGATAAGTCTGAGTCTGAGGCAGATGACAAAAAACAGAAGAAAGAAATCAACAAATCTGTTGAGGCATTTGTTGCCCAGGCCAAAACTGTCGTCGAGAAACTGGCTCCTGCTATCTATACCTACCTGATCACCCTTTTGGCTTCCAAAAAGATTCTGATGCTGGAAGAAGCACAGGATGTTCTGGAAGAAGAGGGAGCCGGAGATGTGGTAATGGAGCCTGAGGGAGGACATCAGAGCGAGCCTGAAGAAGGTATTGTAGAACAGGCAGAAACTGAAGATATCTCTGAACAGCAGACGTAAGAAAGATAGTTTAAATTTCTAATCTATCCCCCCAGGACGCTAGTCTTGGGGGGATTTCTTATACAAAGAATAGAGCCACCAAGCTTTGCAGTTCAGTGGCCCTTTGCCGTTTTTGTGTAACTTATTTAGAAATTTCTTCTACAAATTGGGTTGCGATTCTTTCGATGCAGCTCCACAACCTATTATAGTCAAAAATTTCTCCGGTATATTCTTTTTCCTGTGCCAAATACTCCTCCAGCTCTGCCTTCCATGTCTTTTCGCGTCTTGCATCAAACACGGTCAAGCCTGTGTTGGGCAGAATAGCCGGAATTTCTTCGACAGTGCTGATTGATACATGACCATCTCTTACCATCAGCTGGTTAATTTCGGTGTATGCACCATACATACCAGAATGGGAAAAGAAGGTCTTTACATCCCACTCTTTGTTGTTTCTCGGATTGATTACTCTCATCGTCTCAACATCCCAAATGAATTCAGGAATCAAGAATTCTTCGATGAAATAATAATCCAGATACAGGTGACAGAACATTCCGAACTTAACCGAATCCTCAGGGACGAACAGGTCTCTTCTTACCAGTTCCATTTCCGGAACAAAGAAGCCGTCAACAGACGCTTTCTTGCGATAATGAGACTGTTTCTTGTCGGTGGCCAAATCAGGAATCAGGTTGCCGGCCATAAAAGAAACCTTATCTAAAGGCATGACTGGCGCTAATTTCCGATATACCTCCTCCGCAAAACTAAGATGATACAAAATTCCTGGCATACTATTCCTCCTCATAATAAAGTTTTAAGGATAATTCATGACAGCACTATTATAAGCTATCATTAAATTGCGTAATGAACCATTAGAACCATTACAAGCAAATTATACCACTTTTTCGACATTATGTCAATTTTGCTTATGAATAGATTTTCTCGTAAATAACTGCTTCTAAAAGAGATAATCCCATAAATATAATAACTTCCCAAGTTATATCACCATAAATTGCTGAAAAAGTTCTCAAAATAATGGTATTATAAATTCCTAAAAAATTTGTTATAGCAAATGCGACTAAAGTGTTTATTATACCGAATATGACAACACCAGTTACTTCTTTTGATTCTATTTTAGACATTTCCATTCCTCCTTTATATGTAGTCATTAGCTAGATATAATTGTGAAAAAAATTAATTTTTAATGCATATATGTAGTTAATAACTACATATATAATTTTATTCATATTAGCACACAAATTTAATATTTTCAATATTCAAGCCAACCTTTATTTTAAAAAATAAGTGAAAATATATGTAGTCAATGCGTTGTGTATATTTTTGCACGGTTTCAATATAATAATAAGAAAAAAGGAGGCACAAATGGAAAATATAACAAACGAACAAATAAACAAAGTATTTGGAATGATATTTCAACAATATAGATTAAAGAATAATTTAACTCAAGAAAAACTAGCTGAAGAATTATCAAAATCTACAAAAACTATTTCTCAATTAGAAACTGCTAAAGATGGAACAAGTAAAAAGACGGATATAGACTTAATGAACTTTTTAGTAATTGCCCCAAATATTTATATAAAGATTTTATAACAAATCCTGAACTTAAACAAAAAATTGAAATTTCTGAAAAAATAGACGAATTATCTAACGATAAGATAGAAGCATTATTTAAAATTATTGATATTTTAAAAGTACTATAAATATAAAAAAGCAGGTTTACAAATATAAGTAATACCTGCATTTATTTTACTAGACTTAATATAAAAAAGCATAAAATCAAGTGTTTGTGCGATTTGGGTAGGCAAAAAATTTGACTAATTGCTAACAAAGTTATATAATTAAATTGTATGCAAACAAATATGTTTTGATTTTAGAGGTGGAAAGTTATGCTATACAATTTTAAACCCGAAGACCGGCAATTCTATGAACTTTTGGAAGCTCTGGATATCATTCCACATTTGGAAACATTCTTAGCGAATCATAAATCAAGAATAAAGGAAGCTTTTGAAAACATGCTTGATGAAATGAAACGCGAAGAAAAAAACGAATGGAACACCAGATTTATCCAGGAAATGGATTGCGAACAGTTTATTTATGTGGTTGAGTTTACTTTCTGTGTCATATTCTCTAAAGACATGGTTAGACTCTCTCAAAGACATAATGATACTGTACTTTCAGCACTCTCTGCACATAGTTTGGCTGAAAAAATGAGTAAAGATTCTCAGAACGCAACTTATGTTGAACAAATTGAACATGTGATATCAAATTGTTGCAATTCGATTTTGTTCTCCTACAGAAATGCCCAAGAATAATTATGAATATGTGCATCT
>OJLA01001342.1_pt1 | contig 16994 bp, 13 predicted proteins | sample 1596611 | NCBI WGS metagenome assembly OJLA01 (sample SAMEA4350168, study PRJEB24818) | metagenome | biome: human; feature: gut; material: faeces | place: Denmark | collected 2013-09
CTATTAAATATAGAAGTGTTTTCTAAAGCTTCTTTTAAAACAAATAAACTATTATTTTCATCATATATAGCGATACCTTCAAGAACTTTATCATGATAGTTTCCTTTAACCAAAGTATAAAATGAAAAATCATTTAAAATGATTTTTTCTAATTCTTCTTTATTTTTTATTATTTTTAAATTTTCTACTTTTACCTTTAAAACATTTTGTTTTTCTTCTCTTTTTAAAAACGAATAAAACTCTAAATCTTCAAGTATTTTATTATAATCAGGACTTAAACCATTATATTTTATATTTTCTAAATTAACATCAATTGGTACATCTTTATATATTGTTGCTAACTCTTTACTAAAGAAAGCATTTTCTTTATCGTTTACTAACTTTTCTTTTAAAGCTCCCTTTATCTCAGGTAAATGTTCGTATACCCCCTCAAGTGACTTATATTTTTTTAGAAGAGTTAATGCAGTTTTTTCTCCAACACCCTTTACTCCAGGAATATTATCTGAAGCATCTCCCATCAACGCTTTTAAATCAATCATTTTTATTGGTTCAATACCATATGTATTTTTAAATTCATCCTCATTCATCATAATATAATCACTTGCTTTTAAAAGCTTTACTGTAACATCATCTGATATAAGCTGTAATAAATCTTTATCACTTGATACAATTGTAGCAATAAAATCATCATTTTGATCTATTTCTTTAGCAAATGTACCAATTATATCATCAGCTTCATAATTATCTATTTCAAAATATTTTATTCCAAGGGCTACACATAACCTTTTTGCTGCAGGAAATTGAAGTTTTAAATCTTCTGGTGTTGCATCTCTTCCTGCTTTATAATCTTTATATTTTTCATGCCTAAAAGTTTTTCCTTTATCAAATGCCACCATTATATAACTAGGATTTTCTTCTTTTAAAATTTTATTAATCATATTAATAAAACCATATAAAGCATTAGTAGGAAAACCTTTAGAATTTCTTAATATTGTTCCTTTATAGGCAGTAGCAAAATAACTACGAAATAAAATATTATTTCCATCAATTAATATAACTTTTTTCATAAATACCTCCCCAAATATATCTAAATTTATTATATCATGAAATAATAATTATTTTTAAAAAAATATAAAAAAAACTTATGATTTATCATAAGTTACAACCCTAATATATAAGGATTACTACTTGTTCCATTTCCACCAGTAATTTTAACATTTGATTTTAAATATAAAACTGGCCGAACGGCATTCTGGTCGTATCTGACATTGCCGTAGTAGTCGACACGCCCGTATGAATCGACACGGAACGCACGGAAACTAAAGCTGGCACTTTGAGGCAATAACCACTCATAATTACCTTTAAATAACCAATTTGTACCATTACATGCTCTTATATCATTTGATGATGAGTTATCGTCCCGTATTTTTTTATTTTCACAATTACTACTTGCATATCCATAATCACTTACATACATTAGTCCTAATTTTCCTATAAAGCTATTTGGATTTGTTCCATTGTAAAACTCATTACTTGTTGTATTTTGTATTTTTCTTTCATATGAATAAAATTGTAATGGTGTATCTACAAATCCATTATTCCAGATAGGCTCTTTCCCTCCTAAATAATATTTTGTATTTCCTATCATATTTTGTGCTGTACTATCTAAACTATTTAGATATGTTGTATTAAGTTCTGTATTTAATGTTGCTGGTCCAGCCCAATTATTTGACTCACTTCCTAGCTCAGGTGCAGTTAACATCACATCATATTTATCTTTTTTTTCTAAATATTCAACTTTTGATTTATTATTATCTTGTAATAACATTAAATTATCATTTTTTGTATAATTATAAGCAGTTGTCCCATCATCCCAAAGTTTATTTCCTATACTTTGATCTTTTACTAACTTTATTCTATTTTCTATGTTACCTGTTCCATCATCAACAGGAAATACTCCTATTATTCGCCATACTTCATTATTAAATGTTACATAGTTTTTTGGACTTGCTCCACGATATCTATATTCTGTTACACTTTCATTAGTTCCTATTTGAAGTGTTGAATCAGCTTCATGTGTTATGGTATATAATCCACTGTTATTTTGATTATTAGTTAATTTTATTAAAGTATCTACACCACTTTTCTTTAATTCTCCAACTGTTCCTTCAATTACATTATTACTTGTTTTTGTAAAACTAAATAATGCATAACTTGAGTATCCTACACATACTAATATAATTAAAACTATTGTAAATAAAAAATAACTATTTATTATTTTAATATCTGTATTTAAAAAACTTATTATTTTTTTCACTATAACCACAACCTTATTTTATTAACTATTAACTTTATAAATTAATTATATAAAACACCCCCCCCAGGTTGTCAATATTTTTTATACATTTTAACATTCAAAACATTTTTGTACCAATATTGCACAAAAAAAGAATCATCCTTTATGATTCTTTAACTTTATTCATTAATCTTTTTATATCTCTATTAAAAGTAAATCTATAATGACCTGTTATTTTCATTGGTGTTTCTTCCAATACATCTTCTTCTTTTTCTGTTTGTTCTTCATCACTATTTTGAATTAAATATGGAATTCCATTTTTATTTCTTTTATCTGATATCATAGCAATATGTTCTGAACCATCAAAAGTTACGATGTCACCTGGTTGGAATGTTTCTAATTTTTCTAAACTTGTTGGTAATACTTCAGCATAACTTTCAAAGAATACTCTTTGTTGACCGACTCTTCTAAAATCGATGTTATCATCTCTATATTTGATTCCATATTTTTCACTTCCATTTTCTTGATCTTCTTTTATATCAAGAATAATCATATCTTTTAAATCGTAGCCAGCCTCAAGAAGGGCATACCAAATAAGATCTGTACATACTCCCTCTTCTTCAACAGGAGGATATCCACCTGCATAGTATTTACTTACATACTTAGGGTTAAATTCGGCATACTTTTTAGCGCCATTTAAAATATCAGTATAATCATCAACGCCATCATTATCATAATCATAAATACTAGTTAGTGTTACAATACCAAAATCACTATTAGTAAAGTAATCATTTTCATGTATTTCTACAAGTTTAAATGTTTTTTTTGTAACAAAAGATGAAATAACTTCACATAAAACAACAAATAGTATAATCAAAACAAATACTCTTATTAATTTAACAAATTGTTTTTTTAACTTTCTTCTTTTTTTGACCATTTACTCCTCCTACTTAGATTTTAATTCAAATAATATATCACGAAGTTCCATTGCTCTTTCAAAATCTAACTTTTTAGCAGCTTCTTTCATTTCTTTTTCTATATCTTCTATACTTTCTACACTTATTATATCATTTTTACTATTTTTTTCAAGATTTGTCTTATCAACATTTGATATATTATCTCTAATTTCTTTAATAATTGTTTTAGGAACAATATTATGTTTTTTATTATATTCTTCTTGAATAGATCTTCTTCTTTTAGTTTCTTCCATAGCAAGTTTCATACTTTCTGTTATCGTATCAGCATACATAATAACATACCCGTTAGCATTTCTTGCACATCTTCCCATTGTTTGAATAAGACTTCTTTTACTTCTTAAGAATCCTTCTTTATCTGCATCTAAAATAGCAATTAAACTAACTTCAGGAATATCAAGCCCTTCCCTTAAAAGATTAATTCCTACAATACAATCATAAGTTCCAAGTCTTAATTCTCTTATTATATTTAATCTATCAAGAGATTTAATTTCACTATGAAGATAAGCAACTTTTATATCTAAGTTTTTTAAATATGCTGTTAACTCTTCAGCCATCCTTATAGTTAAAGTTGTAATCAATACTCTTTCATTTTTAGATATTCTTTCATTTATTTCTCCTACTAAATCATCTATTTGACCTTTTGTTTTTCTAACTTCAAATGTTGGATCAAGTAAACCAGTTGGTCTTATTATTTGTTCGACATAACTTCCTGCTTGGTCTAATTCATAATCTCCAGGGGTTGCTGAAACATATATAACTTGATTTATCTTTTTTTCAAATTCTTCAAAATTAAGAGGTCTATTATCTAAAGCACTTGGAAGTCTAAAACCGTAATCAACAAGTGTTTGTTTTCTTGCTCTGTCACCATTATACATACCACGAACTTGAGGAAGTGTAACATGAGATTCATCTACAACTAAAAGATAATCTTTTGGAAAAAAGTCCATTAATGTTGTTGGCGTTTCTCCCTTTTTTCTTCCTCCAAGATGCCTTGAGTAATTTTCTATTCCCGTACAAAAACCTGTTTCTAACATCATTTCTATATCATAATTAGTTCTTTGCTCGAGTCTTTGAGCTTCAACTAGTTTATTTTCATTATTTAATTCTTCTAATCTTTCTTTTAATTCTTCCTTTATACTAGAAACAGCTTTCTTTAATGTTTCTTCACTAGTTACAAAAAAGCTTGCAGGGAAAATAGATATTGTTTTTTTATTAACAAAAACACGACCAGTTACTACATCAAATTCACTAATTTTATCTATTTCATCACCAAAAAACTCAATTCTTATTCCTTTATCATGAACTGATGTTGGTATTATTTCAATAACATCTCCACGAACCCTAAACGAACCTCTTTTAAAATCAATATCATTTCTTTCATAAAGCATATCAACTAATTTTTTTAAAACATAATTTCTATCTATTCCATCTCCTACATTTAAAGTAAGCATATTTTTTTCATATTCTTCTTTTTCTCCAATACCATATATACAAGAAACACTAGCCACAACGATAACATCTTTTCTTGATATTAATGCATTTGTTGCAGAATGTCTAAGTTCATCTATTTCATCATTTATTGAACTGGTTTTATCTATATATGTATCACTTTGAGGAACATAAGCTTCAGGTTGATAATAATCATAATATGAAATAAAAAATTCTACCCTATTATTAGGAAAAAGTTCTTTTAATTCCGCATAAAGTTGCCCTGCTAAAGTCTTATTATGTGCAAGTACTAATGTAGGTTTATTAACTTCTTTTATAACATTTGCTATTGTAAAAGTTTTCCCTGTTCCTGTTGCTCCAAGTAAAACTTGTTGTTTCTTATTATTTTTAATTCCTTCGACAAGCTCTTTTATTGCTTCAGGTTGATCTCCACTTGGTTTATAATTACTAACTAATTCAAACATAATATTCCTCCTTAACTATTACTAGTTTATCACATTTATAAAATAATAAAAAGGAAAATGATTTTCCCTTATATTTATTTTTTCTTTTTATTGATTAAATCAATATATATTTTATATACATTATTTATTTCATCATCCCAATACTTATATAAATCTTTATAAGCATTTTCTTTTACCTTATCGTATAATTCTTTATTGTCTAAAACTTCAATTATTTTAGAAGCATAACTATAAAAATCATCATCTGATAAAAAACCATTTACATTATCTATAATTGTAGAAGCTGTTGCTGTATTTTTTAAAAATATACCTGGTGTTTTTTGACAAGCCGCTTCAATTTGAACGATTGAAGAAGCATCATAAACTGAAGGAAATAAAAATAAATCTGCTCTTTTATAATAATAACTTAAAATCTTTCTATTAATTATTTTTCCACATAATATTATATCGTTATTAAGATTAAGCTGTTTTATATGTTCTTTTAAAACATCCTCATCTTGTCCCATTCCAACATAAAACATTTTAAATTTTAAATCAGGTCTTTCTTCTTTTAATATTTTTAAAGCATCAACAATAAATAAAACATTTTTTAATACATTTATCCTACCTACAAATAAGAATACTTTAACATCAGGTGTTAAATTATATTTTTTATCAATATAATTATAAGCATGTTTTTCTTCCTTAACAGGTAACATTTCCGTAGCATTATTTAAAACTCTAGGTAATTTTTTATAATGATATTCTTCATGAAATATTCTTGCAACCTCTTGGTTAACAGCATAACATTCATCACAGTTATTAAATACATCCATTAACCCTTCAACAAGATAACTTGCTATATATTCACTTTTTACAATTCTTTTAAAATCTTGTTTAAATTGTGAATGCATAGTACCTATACATGGTATATTTCTTTCTTTAGCATATTTAACCCCAACTTTACCAAGAGTAAAAGGCGAATGAATATGTACTATATCTAAATTACAACTATTAAGTTTTTTATAAAATTTCATATCAAGTTTAGGTACTGGAAGTAAATAATCAAAAAAAGCAGGTTCAAAAGAATTACATCTAATTACTTGATATGGTAATTTACTATCATCATATTTTTTTCTATATTTTGGAGCAAATACAATAACATTAGCATACTTTACTAATCTTCTTGCATAATTATCAACCACCATAATAACACCATCTGTCATTGGAAAAAATGAATCTACGAAAAGTCCAATTGTTATTTTTTTATCCATAAATATCCTCCAAAACAATTATAGCATTAATACTTTTTTTATACAAATAAAAAATACTTCAAATTTTTATTGAAGTATTCTTACTTTCTAATTATTAGTAAATTAACACTTGCAAGGTGCCAATACTCCAGATCCATAATATGTTTCATATATTTGTGAACTTATATTACCTTTTGTATCTTTTACATATAAATAAAACTTGTTGTTATAATTTTTGTTTCCACCAGCACAACATTTAGTTATAGACTCAAGGTTAGTAGTCCAAGTACAATTATTCATATTTGAATCATTTGTCAAAAAACAATACTCTGAAATAGGATAAGTTCCTTGTTTAACAGTTACACTTGGATAATTTTCTTGAACTTCAAATAATGTAATTTCAGGAAAAGCAACCTTACCATCAGAAGAAAGTATATATGGATTAGTACTTGTTCCATCTCCATCAATTATTCTAACTTCTGATTTTAAATATAATGTAGGCCTAACTACAGTTTGAGCCAACGATGCTTGATAAGTACTAACAACAGTTCCATTATCGGCAATATAATGAATACTAGTAGAAGTATTGCTATATTGCGTTATAGTAGCCTCTAATTTTTTTAAATTAAATAACCAATTTGTATTATTACATATTCTTAAATCATTACTATTATTATAATCATTTAATGCCTTTGTTTCACAATTATCACTTGCATATCCATAATCACTTACATACATAAGTCCTAGTCTCCCTACCCAACTATTTGGATTTTTATCATAATAAAACTCATTGCTTTTTGTATTCTTTATTTTTCTTTCGTAAGAATAAAAATCTACTGATGAATTAAAATTACTATTATTTCCACCACCACCTAAATAATACTTGGTATCTCCTATCATATTTTGTGATGTAGTCGACAAAGCATTTAAATATGTTTTATTTAAATATGTATTTAATGAAGCAGGTCTAGCCCAATTATTAAGTGCAGACTTAGCTGGTTCTGCTATTGCTAAATCTATAAAATTATTTTTATTCTTTTTTTCTAAATATTTAACTTTTAATTTATTTTTATCTTGTAATAACATTAAATTATCATTTTTGGTATAATTATAAGCAATTGTCCCATCATCCCATTTATACTCTCCTATACTTTGATCTTTTATTAATTTAATTCTATTTTCTATCTTACTTGTTCCATCATCAGTTGGAAATACTCCAAGTATCCTCCATGTTTCTCCATTAAATGTTACATAGTTTTTGGGACTTGCTCCCCGATATCTATATTCTATTATATCTTTATCATTTCCTATTTGAAGTGTTGAATCTTTTGCATGTGTTATTGTATATAGTCCACTGTTATCTTTATTATCTGTTAATTTTATAAGAGTATCTGCTCCTGTTGGTACTTTATTTACATTTTGTATTCCATTTATTTTTAATGCTAAAAATATTTGTTGTCCCACTAATGCTTCTTTTGCTTCATCTGTTATATCTTTTAAATCTAACCATAATCTTAATTTATAATTAGCACTTTTATCTACATCTAATGTTACTTTATCTATTAGTCTATTTACATCTTTTAAATTTACGATTATTTCTTTACTATTATTTTTTAATAATCCTACTTTTATATATTTTTCATTTAATATTGTTCCTGTATAACTTGAATTAGGTTTATCTACTAATGATATTTCATAATCTGTTATTGTATTTCCTGTATTTTTTATTGTAAATTCATAAAATGTTTCTTGTGCCATTCCTTCATAATCTGTTAATTCTTGTAAATTATCTAAAACTAGTCCATTTGTACTTTCTGTTAATGTAAAATTTACTACTCCTGTTTTTATAACTTGACTTTTTCCAGCGTTAATTGTATTTTCATATATTGCAAAAGTTATCCCTGTTACTAAAGATACAACCCCGATTAATGTTAAAATAATTGATATTTTTATTCCTTTTTTCTCTTTCATAAGCATCTATCCTATCCTATAAGATAATTATATAAAATTATAAAATCTTAGTCAATATTTAAGCACAAAAAAACTCTTTAAAAAAGAGTTATATTCGCATATCTGGTGGCTCCAGCGGGATTCGAACCAGCGACACACGGATTTTCAGTCCGTTGCTCTACCGACTGAGCTATGAAGCCATATATGGCGGTTCCGACGGGACTTGAACCCGCGATCTTCTGCGTGACAGGCAGACGTGATAACCACTACACCACGGAACCATGGTTGCGGGGACAGGATTTGAACCTATGACCTTCGGGTTATGAGCCCGACGAGCTACCAAGCTGCTCCACCCCGCGATAAAATATATATAATGGCGGAGGAAAAGGGATTCGAACCCCTGCGCCGTCTCCGACCTCCCGGTTTTCAAGACCGGTCCCTTCAACCAGACTTGGGTATTCCTCCATAAAAGATGGTGCCTAAGGCCGGACTTGAACCGGCACGTGGGATTAACCACGCAGGATTTTAAGTCCTGTGCGTCTACCTATTCCGCCACTCAGGCAAAAAAAATGGTGTCCCGCTGGAGATTCGAACTCCAGACCCTTTGATTAAAAGTCAAATGCTCTACCAACTGAGCTAGCGGAACGTAATACTAAAAAGTGGTTGCCTCGGCTAGATTCGAACTAGCGCGTGCGAGAGTCAAAGTCTCGTGCCTTACCGCTTGGCTACGAGGCAATATAAGTGGTGGAGGAACATGGATTTGAACCATGGAACCGTTAGGAACAGATTTACAGTCTGCCGCGTTTGACCACTTCGCTATTCCTCCAAAAATATGGTGCCGACTAAAGGAATTGAACCCTCAACCTACTGATTACAAGTCAGTTGCTCTACCTATTGAGCTAAGTCGGCACTAATGGTGGGCGATATAGGACTCGAACCTATGACCCCCTGCTTGTAAGGCAGGTGCTCTAACCAACTGAGCTAATCGCCCATTAACATTTTAACAATGTCAATGAAATTCATTCGACGATATTAAATATATCTTATTATTGTTCTTTTGTCAATATAATTTCTAATTTTTTTTGCTTTTTTTTGTTTTTTCTACCCATTCATCTAAATTTTCTTTTAAAATTCCAAATCCACTACCAACTTCTTCAATATTCCTTTTCCTTCTATTAGGTTTACTCTTAATATTTTTTATACTTAATTTAACATGACAACTCTCATCATCTACTTCAATTATTTTAGCACTTATTGTTTCACCAAGATTAACATAATCATTAATATCCTTTACAAAACCTTCTGAAATTTCTGAAATATGAATAAGTCCACTGTAATAATCATCTAAACTTACAAATGCTCCATATTTTTCTATTCCTGTTATATTACCTGTAACAGTACTTCCTACTTTATACTTTGTCATATTATACACCACCCTAGATGTTTTCTTTTTTCGTTTTTATTATACAACAAAAATCAAGTTTTTTCTACCACCTTTACAAAAAACATTAAAAAAGTTATAATCAAATAAAAGAAAGGAAAAAAATTATGGAAGAAAAAGTATTAGAAGTAATTAATGAATTAAGACCATTTTTAATGAATGATGGTGGTAATATTGAATTTGTAAAAATTGACGGAAACATTTTATACGTTACATTACAAGGGGCATGTAAACATTGCCCTATGCAAGAAATAACTTTAAAAGATGGTATTGAAAGAGCAATTATAGATAAGTTACCAGAAATTAAAGAAGTAAGAATAATTGAAGAGGTTTAATCCTCTTTTTTATTATTAAATAACCATGTTAAGTAAGGAAGTCCTAAATTTTTATAATAATTAAAAATAAATCTTAAAAAATCCTCATAACTATTTATTTTTGTATTAAAATACAAAATAGATTTATCCTCTTCTTCATTTATTATTATTTCTTCATATTTATCAAAATAAAATGATGGAAACATAAGTCTTGTTATAAATCTAGCAACATCATTTCTATCATGTGATAACTTATTTAAAATACTTTTTAATTTTAAATATGTATACTTTTCATTTATAATATAAGACTTTAAATAATCTCCAATATCTCTTTCTTTATAATCGATAACAAAATTTAAGGGATTTAAAAATTCTAATAAATCAGTATTTACTTCTAATCTTTTATGACAAATAAACTTAACTTCCTGTTTTAAAATAACATTATCATTATAATAACTAATTGCATTTTCCCATATTCCTAAATAATAATTAATTCCTTCATTTATATTTTTATACTTTTTAGCCATTTGACTAAATTGATATTCAATATAATCTATTTTCTTTTCCCAATTAACATTCCACATCGATTTATCAAGTAAATTATAATTGTTTTTTGAAACATAATTAAAACTTAACACATCATCAATTGTAATTATTCTATTTTTAATATTAGGTAATTTCATTAATAAATAATAAGAGGTTTCTTCATAAAACAATACATTATTTTCTTTTGTTAAAATTATTTCATAGGTAATTATATTATTTTGTAACATTTCTTTATTTAAATTATATATATTTATTACTTCCTCTATATTTCTTATATATTTATGAACAACAAAATCACTATTTTGATAAGTAAAATAGTAATTATCGTTTATTTTTTCTATTTCTTCTAAAAAAATATTATAAAAAAATAATAAAGCATTTTTCATAAATCATCACACTAAATTTTATGATAAAAAATTAAAAAAAATATCAAAATTAATTGATATTTATTTATCAAACAAGAAATATTCATTATATTTTTTTTCATGTTCTAAAGTAGTTGTTCTTCCATGACCTGGATATATTTTAGTATCATTTGGATATTCTCCAATTTTATCAATACTTTTTATCATTTCTTTATAATCTCCTGTTGGTAAATCTGTTCTTCCTATATTTTCATAAAAGATAAAGTCTCCGACAAACATAACTTTTTCTTTAGGAAAATAGTAAGTAACGGAAGTAGCAGAATGACCTTTTGTATATATTACTTCAAAAGAAAAGTCTTCTATTTGATGGTTACCTTCAAATAAATTATTATAATCATACACTTTTATACCATACATACTTGAAAGTGGTTTAACACATCCTGTATGGTCTTCATGATGATGTGTAAGTAAAATAGCAATTGGTGTTGTATTTAACTTTTTAATTCTTGAAACAATAAAATTTTCATCATCCCCTGGATCTATTATTAATGATTTATTATTTTTAGTTAATATATAACAATTAGTTTCTAAATAACCTACTTTTAAGATATCTATATTCATTTTAAACCTTCCTTATAAGCATCAATTAACCAAGTAGGATCTTTACATCCCATAAATGGTATAACAGCATTATCATATTTATATAATTTACTTATTTCTTCTTTACTTATATGTTCTGCATTTGGTATTAAATCTATTATTAGATTAGATGTAACACCAGGATAATCTTTAAAGCTTTCTCTTGCAGGCTCTATATCTGTTACAAATACTTTATCTGCTTGTTTTAAAACATTTGCAAAATCTTTATAAAATGCTTTTGTTCTTGAAATAGTATAAGGTATTAAAACTGCCACTACTTGTTTAGTAGGATATTTTTGCCTTGCTGTTTCTATTACTGTTTTAACTTCATTTGGGTGATGTGCATAATCATCTACTATTATATCATTTCCTATTTTTGTTTCACTAAATCTTCTTTTAGCACCTTTAAAGTTATTAATATTTTCAATTATTAAATCAACATCAATATTTTCTAAATAGCACATATAAATACATGCTAAAGCATCTAAAAGCATATGTTTTCCATATAAATTAAGCTTAAAATGTCCGTAGAATTTTTTATCTATATAAACATCAAAACTACTTCCTTCTGGAGTAAAAATAGCATTTTTACAAACAACATCATTGTCTTCATTAAAACCATAATAAACTATCTTATCACTTTTTAATTTTCTAATTTCAACATCATCCCCACAAGCAACCACTTTGTTACTAACATTTTTTATAAATTCTTCAAAAACTTCACGATATTCATCGATTGATTTATAGCAATCAACATGATCATAATCTATATTAGTTATAATTGCATATTTAGGATAATAATTTAAAAAATGTCTTTCAAATTCACAAGATTCTACAACAAAATTAGAAGAAGTTTTATCAATAAAGCCTGTTCCATCTCCGATTAAATAGTTTGTTTTTATTGTATTTTTAAATATATGTGATAAAAGTGCTGTAGTTGTTGTTTTACCATGACTTCCCGCTACACATATGGTTTTATACTTTTTAGTTAATTCTCCAATGTATTCAAAATAACCATACATTTTACAATTTAACTCTTTAGCTTTTTTATAAGCGTAATGATCTTCATGAATTGCTGCAGTATAAATAAAAATCATATCACTTGTTAAAAAATAAGCATCTTTATAAACTTTTATATCATTTTCGTATAAAGCATCTTCTGTAAAAGTATATACTTTAGTATCATCACATCCAATTACATCATTTCCTAAGTTTTTTAACATGCATGCTAGTCCTGCCATACCAGAACCTTTTATCCCTGCAAAAAAATATTTCATATTTTTCCTTCTTTCTATAATATTTTATTATATTTAAGATAAAAAATTATAGTAAAACTATAATTATTTTATTATCTTTTTACCACCCATATATGGTCTTAATACTTCAGGAATAGTAATACTTCCATCTTCATTGTAATTATTTTCAATTACAGCAATTAATCCACGAGGTGATGCTACTACTGTATTATTTAAAGTATGTAAATAATAGTTTCCTTTTTCACTTTTAACACGAATACCTAGTCTTCTTGCTTGAGCATCTCCTAAATTAGAACAACTACCAACTTCAAAGTATTTTTGTTGTCTTGGACTCCAAGCTTCTACATCACATGACTTTACCTTTAAATCTGCTAAATCACCACTACAACATTCAAGTTGTCTTACTGGTACATTCATATTTCTAAATACTTCAACAGTATACTTCCACATATCTTCATAATATTTATTTGAATCTTCGGGTTCACAAAGAACAATCATTTCTTGTTTTTCAAATTGATGAACTCTATAAAGTCCCCTTTCCTCAAGACCATGACTTCCTCCTTCTTTTCTAAAGCATGGAGAATATGAAGTCATTTTTATTGGTAATTCTTCTTTTTTTATTAATTGATCTTTAAATTTACCTATCATAGAATGTTCACTTGTGCCTATTAAATATAAATCTTCATTTTCGATTTTATACATCATTGCTTCCATTTCAGCAAAACTCATAACACCATTAACAACATCACTATGTATCATAAATGGTGGAATAGCATAAGTAAATCCTTTATCTATCATATAATCTCTAGCATAAGCAAGTAATGCTTCATGAAGTCTTGCTATATCACCAAGCAAATAATAAAATCCTTCCCCACTTGTTCTACCTGCAGATATTTTGTCAAGTCCATTTAATTTTTCGATTATATCCGCATGATAAGGGATTTCATACTTAGGAACATACGCCTTTCCAAATCTTTCTTTTTCAACATTACAAGAATCATCCTTACCTATTGGTACAGAACTATCTATAATATTAGGAATAACCATCATTTTTTCTTTTATTTCTTGTTCTAAACTTTCTTCTTCTTTTTCACATAAAGATATTTCATCATTAATTTGTGACACTTTCTTCTTTGTACTTTCAGCTTCTTCTTTTTTACCTTCACGCATTAAAAGACCTATTTTACTACTTAAAGTATTTTTTTCACTCCTTAAAGTATCCCCTTTTTGTTTAAATTCACGAAACTTTAAATCAAGATCATAAATCTTATCAACTAAAATAAGTTTATCATTTTGAAATTTCTTTTTAATATTTTCTTTTACTAATTCTTTATTATTTCTAATTAAATTAATATCTATCATAAAAATTCCTCCAGTTATCTATAAACTTATTTTACAAAAAATATATTATTTAGTCAATTAAAGTATTATTATTTAAGAAAAAAATCACAAAAATTTGTGATTATTTTAATTCAAACTCTACTTTTGTTGTTCTATTTAAATTAGAACCATTATTTATACTTTGTTTATTAACATATCCACTACCTTTAAAAGAACAAGATATATTTAACATATTACACACTTCTTCTACCTCTTTTTTACTATAATTTTTTAAATTAGGCATTTTATAAGAAGTATCATATGTTAAAAGTATAACTTTCTCATTACTATTTAAAAGATAAGATTTTTTAGGATACTGATCTATTATTTTACTACCATTTCCTAAGACTAAATAAGATATTTTATTTTCATCAAACTCTTTTGTAACAGTTGTAACATCTTTATTTAAATAATTATCTATTGTTATATTTTCTATCGTATTATCTTTTTTTGTACCTAATATATTTAAATATTTACTTACATTAGTTACAATACTTTTAACACTTCCATATAAAGGTTTAGATGTACCATATATAATTTTTTTAGCAGATATATATATAATTATTTGAGGGTCATCCTTAGGCCACATACCTACAAAAGACTTAATTGAATTGTAATTATCAGTATAATATTTTCCTGTATTAGCATTTACAAGCTGTGCTGTACCCGTTTTACCAATAACATCATAACCAGGAACTCTATACATAGTAGCAGTTGCAGCATTCCATGAGGAATGAACTGTATCATACATAAGTTGTTTTATATAATCAGTGGTTTTTTTAGATGCAATTGTAGCAACTTCTGTTTTTTCTCCATTATAAATAGTTTCACCATCACTATTAACAACTTTATCTACAATATAAGGTTTTAACATAACACCATCATTAGCAATAGATGTTAAAGCTTGAATATGTTGTATTGGTGTTGTTGTAATTCCATGACCGAAAGCAGCATTGTATACTTCTGATTCATAGGTAAAACTTATTTTACCAGGTTGTTCATTAGCAAGCGTTATTCCTGTTTTTTCACCAAAACCAGCTTTTTTAAAATAATCTTTTAAAATATTTTTATCAATAAAATTATTTACAATATTAATAACCCCAACATTACTTGAAGCATAAAAACCTTGATCGTATGTAATATCCCCCCATCCATATGGATTCCAGTCATTAATTACTGTTCCATCTTCAAGTTTATATTTTCCTGATAAAAAAGTTTTTGTTCCATCATATGTTCCTTTTTCCATTGCTGCCATATAAGTATATATTTTCATAATAGAACCAGGTTCATAAGGAGTTGACACAGTTATATCCATATAGTTTTTAATATTTAAAATATTAGGATCATAACTAGGTTTTTGACTTGCTGCTAAAATCTTACCCGTTTTAGCATCTGCCACAACAGCAACAGCCCATTCGCTTGGATATTTTCCAAAATTTTCCCTTAAAGCTTGCTCTACAAAAAGCTCAATATTAGAATCTATTGTTAAATATATATCATCACCATTTTTAGCATCTACTTTTAATTCTTTAGTTCCTGCTATTTTACGCCCATCTCTATCTTTTTGATAAGTTATTTCTCCATTTACCCCTTTTAAAGCAGAATCTAATAATGCTTCAATTCCAAGTTCTCCAGTTATAATACCATCTTCATTTTTTTTAGCATAACCAATTGTATAAGAAGCAAAATCCCCATTTGGATAATATCTTTTTTCATCTTCAATAAAATCAATTCCTGGAAGTGATAAAGCCTCAATCTTTTCTTTTTCCATTTCAGTTAAATTTTTACCAGCATAACCAAACTCTACTTGATACAATCCTTCTTGATTTAAAATATCTAAAATATCTTCTTTTTTCATGTCTATAACAGTAGAAAGTTTTTCGGCAGTAGTTACTTTATCTTCAACATGATATAATTTCTTTTGATTTTTGCTTCTTTCTGGATCTAAATATGCAATTAAAGTATATGAACTAACATTTTGTGCTAATACATCACCATTTACATCATAAATAGTTCCCCTGCTTGCAGGAATACTTGTTTTTACTATTGTTCTATCATTAGCAAATTCTTTGATATTAATACCATCAATATTAGTTGAAAGAGCTAAATAACTTGTTCTAAAAGCTATTAAAATAAAACAAAAAAGAGTAAAAATAATAAAAATTTTACTAGTAGATTTAGAATTCTTACCCTTCATACACTTCACCCCTAATTATCAATAATTTTAACACTATTAGAATTATAACTTAATCCTTTTTCTTTGGCAATACTTTCCAAGTTTTCAAGCGATGCAAGTTCATTAATTTTCATTTGTAAACTTTCATTTGATTTTTCTTGAACGCTTATTTCATCTTTAACAAACTCAACTTCATAATTTGCTTTTGATAACATTGATTTTGAAAAAACTGACATAAGTGGGAAAAATAATAATGCAATAACAAAAGTAGAAAAATATACCATTTTTTCTAATTACATCTAACATTTTAAATGTTTTTAAATAAGATTCTTTGGTACACATTACTAAACTTGGTTTTTCTACATAATAAGTAGAATGAATTTTATCTTTACTAAATCTTAAATGAGATTTTGTTACTCCACCTGATTTTTTAGAATCATATTGGAAATAGCCTTGCACAAAGGCATTCGTATAATTACCAGCAATTTTCATAATATCTTTACTAGCAC
>OJLA01001348.1_pt1 | contig 16972 bp, 18 predicted proteins | sample 1596611 | NCBI WGS metagenome assembly OJLA01 (sample SAMEA4350168, study PRJEB24818) | metagenome | biome: human; feature: gut; material: faeces | place: Denmark | collected 2013-09
GTACTACGGCGACCCCCGAGATCTACACTGGGTCGCTCGTCGGAGGCGTAGGATGGGTATAAGAGGCAGGGTTGCGGTCCAGCAGGGTGATGCGGGCCGCGCTGCCCGCCGCCTGTGCCGCCGCCAGCGCGGCCGCCATACCCGCAGCACCGCCGCCTAAAATTACGATCTGTTGCATGAAACGCTCCTTGGTTCGGGGATGTCCCGGATTCGATCCCAGTATAGCATAAACCGAAAAAAACGACCAGTCCCTTCGGGAAAACAGGAAAAATGCCATTGACAAAAATCACTGGTTTTGGTAAATTTTTATTGAAAAAACGGTAAAGAAATCTTAGCCGCCTTTCGAGAAAAAGCTGAATCAGTAAAAAATAAACGAAGCATCGCAAAAGAAGGCGTGGAATATGAAGAGGAGCAAAGAGAAGATCACGCTGTCGATCCTGCTGGCTGCCGTGCTTGTGGTGGGCATCGTGGGGTATATGATCTATGTCCAGCACCAGTTTTACACCGAGAGCACCAAAAACCTTCTGGAGACCTATGAGCAGGTGGACAAGACCTTCACCATGTTCGCCCAGCGGAACTGGAACGTGCTGAGCGAGTGGGGCAGCAATCTGCAGGATGACGCCGACGGGGAGGCGGTCCGGGCCAGTCTGTGCCTGTTCAACCAACAGAAGCCTACATGGAAATACAGCGGCCTGTACCTGTTCAACGAAGACTGCACCTATCTGGATGCCGAGGGCGGCTATGGCTCAGCTAAGCACATCTGGGGCGCATTTTCCGAAATGTACACCACCGGACATCCCTGTGTGGGCAGCTATACCATGAAAGACGGGGAGCGCCGGGTCGTGTTCACGGTACCCATTGAGCCGGTGGAAGTGGACGGCGAGACCTACACCTGCATCGCTGTCAGCTACGACAACGAGACGCTGGAAGAGATGATCGGCGGGCACGCCTACAACGGCCAGAGCGATTGCTACATCATCTATCCGTCGGGTGATATCATGCTCTCCGAAGAGCCGAAGAGTGAGATCGAGCCCCGGATGGAAAACCTGTTTGATTTTCTGGAGCAGAACGCACAGGTCAACACCAATGCCTTAGCCAAGATGCGCGAAGACGTGCAGAACAGCGGCCGGGGCGGTGTGGCGTACCGTTATGGGGGCAAGAGCTATTATCTGGTCTATCAGCCGGTGGGTTTTCAGAGCCTGAGCATCGTCGGCATCGTGGACCGGAGCGTGGTGGACGCCGGGATGCGGAAGATCCAGACGGCGACCATCCTGCTGCTGATCGCATTGATGGCGGGCATTGTGTTCACGCTGGTGCGGTTTGTCCGGATCAACGCCCGGCAGGAAGTGGAGGAAAAGGAACACGCCCTGCGTGCGGAGGCCAGCGAGCGCAAAAAGATGGAGGGCCTTGCCAACAGCGACGGCCTGACCGGCCTGTTCAACGAGCGGTGCTTCAACAAGACCCTGAAAGAAAAGGAACAGCAGGGCGAGCCTTTTGTGCTGTTCTACCTCGACCTTGACCGGTTCAAGCCGGTGAATGATACTTACGGCCATGACGTCGGCGACCAACTGCTCAAAGCGGTGGCGGGCCGGCTGCGGAGCTGTGTGCGGAACACGGACTACGCCTTCCGCATCGGCGGCGACGAGTTCGCCCTTATCGTCAACGGCGAAGTGGACGCAGAATGGTGTGCGCAGCGGATGGAAACCATCAAATCGATCATCCGCCAGACCTATGTGCTGGAGGGGCAGACCATCGACATCAGCACCAGCTGCGGCGTGGTCTGTTACCCGGCGGACAGTGCCGACGTGCGGGAGCTGCGCATCCTTGCCGATCAGCGGATGTATGAAGACAAACAAAAAACCGGGAGCAGCCGGAGCATCAGGCAGAAAATCTGAGATTGAATAATTCTCCTTCTCTTACCACAAAATAACCACAGAAAACGAAATCTGGGAGCAAAGGAAACGCCGAACAGAGAAAGGGAGAATGTGCTATGAAAGCGACAGGCATTGTGCGCCGCATCGACGAGCTGGGGCGGGTGGTCATCCCGAAGGAGATCCGCCGCACCCAGCGCATCCGCCGGGGCGACCCGCTGGAAATTTTCACGACCGGCGAGGGAGAGGTCATCTTCAAAAAGTATTCGCCGGTGGGGGAGCTGAGCGGCGTGACGACCCAGTACGTCGATGCGCTGAGCAAGAGTTTCGCACTGACGGCCTTCGTCTGCGACCGGGACCGCATCCTCACGGCGTCCGGTGCCGGGCGGCGGGACCTCATCGACCGCAGCGTCAGTCAGCCGCTGGAAAGGCTGATGGACGGCCGCAAGCCCTACGCCAGCGAGGGCGAGGCGGAGAAGACCCTGCTGCCCTGCGAGGGGGCCCAGCGGGTGCTGCTCTGCGTCAGTCCCATCATCGCGGCGGGGGATGTGACCGGCGCGGTGGGGCTTTTGACCGAGGACAAGAGCGCCCAGCCAGACGCTGCCCAGCAAAAGGCGATAGCCGTTGCGGCGGCGTTTCTGGCCAAACAAATGGAAGAATAACATTATAAAGGAAGAAGGCCAAGCCGGAAAATCGGGCGGTGCGCCAGTGGGCGCAAACGCTGATCCGATTTTCCGGCTTGGCCGATTTTGATTTGAGAGAGATGTATAATTTGTGAATCTTTCAAAACTTTTCTGCGAACCTATTGACAGCGCCGGAAAATTGAATATAATGGTCTTAGCACTCAGGAAGATGGAGTGCTAAAGAACGAAAAGCAAACAAAGGAGGCAGGCGCTATGACGATGGATGCACGCAAGCAGCGAGTCTTGCAGGCGATCGTGGCGCTGTATGGTCTCGAAGGTGAGCCCGTGGGCAGCAGTGTGCTGGCAAACTACTTTGACATGGCGGTTTCCAGCGCGACGCTGCGCAACGAGATGGCGGCGCTGACAAAGCTGGGTCTGCTGGAGCAGCCCCACACCAGCGCGGGCCGCGTGCCCAGCGCCAAGGGCTACCGTTATTATCTGGATAATCTGCTGACCGACGATCAGCCGCTGGATCGTGTGACCGGTGCACGGGTGGATGCCGTGTTCGCCAGCCTTGACCATGAGCCTGAAAAGCTCGCGCAGGGCGCGGCGAAGGCGCTGGCTGCCATCAGCGGCTGCACGGCCGCCATCAGCACCCCCTGTGCCGAGGATCTGTGCATCGCGCATTACGAAGTCGTGCAGGTGGGCCGCAGCGCGGCGGCGGTTCTGGCCGTCACCACAGCCGGTTACGTCCGCACCCGTGTGGCGCGGGTCCGCACCGGCCTCTCCCGCGAGAACGCAGCGGCGCTGGCCGCTCTGCTCAACCGAAACCTGACCTTCGTGGCTCCCGTAGATCTTTCGCCCCGGCTCCTTGCGGAGCTGTGCAGCCAGATCGGCCCGGAGCTGGTGCCGGTGGTCTCGGCGGCGGCGGCGATCTTGCAGGACTCCACCACGCCCCATGTCTATCTGGGCGGTGAGCAATACCTGCTCGACTGGCCCCAGCTGGAAGGCAAGGTCGGCTCCATCCTCTCGCTGCTGAACGACGAGGAAGAGGCTGCCCGGCTCATCGCACCGCCTGCAGAGCGCAGGGAAAGCGTGCTGCTGGGTGAGGATATTGAGCCGCAGATCCCCGGCCTGTGCATCGTCAGCGACCGGTATCTGGTCGGCGGCGGGCTGTGGGGTTCGGTGGCGCTGATCGGCCCCACCCGGATGCCGTTCCAGAAACTGATGCCGCTGCTCCACGCCTTTGCCGATCATCTGGGCGAGGGAATGAGCGGCCGACAAAAAGATACCCCGCAGGCAGCCGCACCCCGGCGGACTGTGATCTATAAGGAGGATCTCGAATGAGCGAAGAAACCAAGAAGACCCCGCAGCAGGAACAGCCCGCTGCGGAGCCCAAGACCGCAGAACAGGCCGCACCGGAAGCGGCTGCGGAACAGGCTGCTCCCGCCGCCGAGGAAAAGGACGGCAAGAAGGACGGCTGGTTCAGCAAGAAGGCCCATGAGCTAGAGGCCGTGAAGGCTAAGCTCGAAGCCGCCCAGCAGGAGGCGGGCCAAACGAAAGACAAGCTGCTGCGGATGGCTGCCGAGTACGACAACTACCGCAAGCGCACGGCCCGCGAGGCTGACCAGAAGTTCAACGACGGCATTTCCTTCGCGGTCAACCAGATCATCCCGATCCTCGATACGCTGGAGATGGCGGCCAACGCCCCCACCACCGACGAGAATTACAAAAAGGGCGTGACCATGACGCTGGACAAAGCCGCCAAGGCGCTGGATACCCTCCATGTGGAGGAAATCGAAGCACTGGGCAAGGCCTTTGATCCCAACATCATGAACGCCGTGCAGCAGGTCCCCGCAGAAGAGGGCCAAGAGAGCGGCACGGTGGTCACCGTTTACCAGAAGGGCTACAAGCTGGGCGACAAGATCGTCCGCCATGCGACCGTTGTGGTGGCTGAATAAGCCAAACCTCCCGCAGGGGAGTTTCAATAAACATCCGCTTATCCACTTTGAGCATCATATAAACAATACGTTCTGAATTGAGAGGAGCTTTTATTATGAGTAAGATCATTGGTATCGACCTTGGCACGACCAATAGCTGCGTGGCTGTCATGGAGGGCGGCGAGCCCGTCGTCATCGCAAACTCTGAGGGTGCCCGCACCACCCCGTCCGTTGTTGGCTTCACCAAGACCGGCGACCGTCTGGTCGGTCAGGTCGCAAAGCGTCAGGCCATCACCAACCCGGAGAACACCGTTTCTTCCATCAAGCGTCAGATGGGCACCGACCATAAGGTGACCCTGAACGGCAAGGAGTACACTCCCCAGCAGGTCAGCGCCATGATCCTGCAGAAGCTGAAGGCTGACGCCGAAGCTTATCTGGGCGAGCCCGTCACCGAGGCCGTCATCACCGTTCCCGCCTACTTCAACGACAGCCAGCGTCAGGCTACCAAGGACGCCGGCACCATCGCGGGCCTGAACGTCAAGCGTATCATCAACGAGCCCACTGCCGCTTCTCTGGCATACGGCATCGATAAGGAAGACGACCAGAAGATCATGGTCTACGACCTCGGCGGCGGCACCTTCGATGTCTCCATCATCGAGATGGGCGATGGCGTTACCGAAGTTCTGGCCACCAACGGCGACACCCATCTGGGCGGCGACGACTTCGACCAGCGCATCATCGACTGGATGGCGGATGCCTTCCAGACCGAGAACGGCATCGACCTGCGCAAGGACAAGATGGCCGCTCAGCGCCTGAAGGAAGCTGCCGAGAAGGCAAAGATCGAGCTGTCCAGCGCAATGAGCAGCCAGATCAACCTGCCCTTCATCACCGCCGATGCAACCGGCCCCAAGCACCTCGATATGACTCTGACCCGCGCAAAGTTCAACGAGCTGACCGCTGATCTGGTCGATCGCACCATGACCCCTGTCCGCAAGGCTCTGCAGGATGCAGGTCTGCGCGCTTCCGACTTGAAGAAGGTCCTGATGGTCGGTGGTTCCACCCGTATCCCCGCCGTCTACGACGCTGTGAAGAAGGAGCTGAACTGCGAGCCCTTCAAGGGCATCAACCCCGATGAGTGCGTGGCTGTCGGTGCTGCCATTCAGGGCGGCGTCCTGCAGGGCGACGTCAAGGGTCTGCTGCTGCTGGATGTCACCCCGCTGAGCCTCGGCATTGAGACTCTGGGCGGCGTGTGCACCAAGATCATCGAGCGCAACACCACCATCCCCACCCACAAGAGTCAGGTCTTCTCCACCGCAGCGGACAATCAGCCCTCGGTCGAAATCAATGTCCTGCAGGGCGAGCGTGAGTTCGCACGCGATAACAAGAGCCTCGGCGTCTTCCATCTGGATGGCATCGCTCCGGCTCCCCGTGGTGTGCCTCAGATCGAAGTCACCTTCGATATCGATGCAAACGGCATCGTGAAGGTCAGCGCAAAGGATCTGGGCACCGGCAAGGAGCAGAACATCACCATCACTGCTTCCACCAATATGTCCAAGGACGATATCGATAAGGCCGTCAAGGAAGCCGAGCAGTTCGCTGCCGACGACAAGAAGAAGCGCGAAGAGGTCGATATCCGCAACGGCGCCGACCAGATGGTCTTCCAGACGGAGAAGATGCTGAAGGAGAACGGCGACAAGATGCCCGCCGACGTCAAGAGCGAGGCCGAGGCCAAGCTGGCCGAGCTGAAGACTGCAGTGCAGTCCGGCTCCATCGACGACATCAAGGCAAAGCAGGATGCTCTGAGCCACGTCTTCGAGAAGATGTATCAGGCAGCCGCAGCCGCTCAGCAGGCCGCCGGCGCACAGCCGGGCCCCGATGCCGGTGCGAACAACAACCAGCAGAAGCCGGGGGATGACGGCGTCGTGGATGCCGACTTCAAGGAAGTCTAATGTTTGATACAAGCGGCACACGTCCGGCCAAACCGGCGGATGTGGGCTGAGGAATAAGCAAAAGCCGCTCCGGTTTTGCCGGAGCGGCCTTTGTGGGTTTACGAGGTTAGAGGGATATGGCACAGGAAAAGCGTGATTACTACGAGGTGCTGGGGGTATCCAAAAGCGCTACCGATGCGGAGATCAAAAAAGCCTACCGCAAGCTGGCAATGAAGTACCACCCGGACTACAACCCCGGCGACAAGAATGCCGAGGAAAAATTCAAGGAAGTCAATGAAGCCAACGAGGTGCTTTCGGACCCGAAGAAGCGCCAGATGTACGACCAGTACGGCTTCGCGGGCGTTGACCCCAGCTACGCGGCCCAGAACGGCGGCGGCGCGGGCGGCTTCGGCGGCTTCGGCGGTGCCGATGGCGTCGATCTGGGCGACATCTTCGGCGATATCTTCGGCGGCGGGTTCGGCGGTTTTGGCGGCTCGTCCCGTCAGGCAAACCCCAACGCCCCCCGCAAGGGGCAGGACATCCGCGTGCGGATCACTCTGAGCTTTGACGAGGCCGTGCACGGCTGCAAGAAGAACATCACCATCACCCGCCAGCAGGAGTGCACCGAGTGCCACGGCTCCGGCTGCGCGGCGGGCTCCAGCCCGGAGACCTGCCCCGACTGCGGCGGCCGCGGCTACGTCATCCGCCAGCAGCGCACCCCCTTCGGTGTGATGCAGACCCAGCAGCCCTGCTCCCGCTGCGGCGGCAAGGGCAAGCTGGTCAAGAACCCCTGCAAGGTCTGCCACGGCTCCGGCAAAACGGCCACCAAGAAGACGCTGGAGGTGTCCATCCCCATGGGCATCGACGACGATCAGAGCTTTGCACTCCGCGGCATGGGCGACGCCGGCACCAACGGCGGCCCTTCCGGCGATGTCATCGTGATGGTCACTGTCCGGCCCAGCGAGGTCTTCCAGCGGGATGGTTACGATGTCTGGGTCACGGTGCCCATTACCTACAGTCAGGCCGTCCTCGGCGACAACGTCACCGTGCCGTCCATTGACGGCAAGGTGGAGTACACCGTCCCCGAAGGCACCCAGAGCGGCACCACCTTCCGGCTGCGCGGCAAGGGGATCCAGTACCTGAACGGCCGGGGCCGGGGCGATATGTACGTCAAGTGCGAGGTCGAGATCCCCAAGAAGCTGAACAAGGCCCAGCGTGACGCCCTGAAGAAATTCGAGGGTACCCTGAAAGAGGAAAACTACGAAAAGCGCAAGGGCTTCTTTAAGAAGCTGAAGGATATGTTCGCCTGATCTCAGGGCAAACGAAAATCCCGGAAACCGTCTGGTTTCCGGGATTTTTTTGCTGTCGGGAAAGGATCAGCCCATGTAGCTGATGTTCACATCGATCTGGCCGCCGTAGCCGGGGATGCGGGCGGTGCAGCTGCCCTGCCACATGTTGCAGGCGATGGGGCTGCTGGCAACGTTGTAGTGGGCGTTCCAGATGTTGTACTTGGTCAGCTGGCTCAAGTCGAGGCGCTTGCGGAACCATGTGGTCGAAGCGTAGACGCCGGGCTGGTAGCCGAGGGCCTTGACCTCCTCGCAGAAGGCGACGGCACACTTGGTGCGGTCCTCCACGCCCAGACCGTCGGCGCGGCCGGAACCGGTGCCGGTGGCCTCGGTGTCATAGTAGATGGGGTAGTCGAGCTGGCGGCCGTTCAGGACGTAGACGCACGCCTGAGCTTCCTCGCGGGCCTCGTCCTCATTGACGGCCTGTGTGAAGCAGTAGACGCCCACCCGCAGACCGGCGTTCCGCGCGTTGGTGAAGTGCTCCTCGAACTTGGGGTCCTGCACCAGCGTGCCGGAGCCGTAGCCACGGTAACCGAGGCGGATGATGACGAACTGGACCCCGGCCTCTTTGACCTTTTCAAAGTCCACGCTGGCCTGATATTTGGAGACGTCGATGCCGAAGGTGGCGTCCCGCTTGACGCCGTTGGCATCGAAGTAATAGAGCTTGTTGTCAATGGACTGGATGCCGGTCACCCGCTGGTTGGTGGTCTGGCTGTAATAATAGGTGTTGCCGTTTTCCACACGCCAGCCGGAGTAGACAGGCGCAGGGGGGGCGGGGGTGTCATCCTTTTTGCCGAAGAGGAACTCCCACAGCCATTTCAGGAAGCCGTTCTCACTGTCAAGGCACTGGGTGTCTACGCTGCTCTCGTCCAGCGTACCGGCGTCCAGCGCGGCGCGGATCTCTTCCGGTGTCAGCAGGATGGTGCCGTCCGTGTCGGTGATCGCAGCGGCGGAAAGATCCCCGCCGTTTTCGGAGGCGGCAGGAGCCTCGGCGACTTCTTCCGAGACGTCATCTGCGGTCTCTTCCGGGGCACGCAGCGGATCCTCCGCGGCCAGCTCTTCCGTTTCCTGCACGAAGTGGGGGAAGGCGGCGTTTTCGTGGTCCACCTCCTCTGCCGAACCGGCCATGGGGTCGTCTTCCTCCGGTTCGGTTTCAGGGGCGGCGGGTCCCGGCTCAGCAGCCGGTTCGGAAGGGGCCGCCGGAGCGGCTGCTGCACTGGACGCAGCGGGCTCTGCGGTCGTCACGCTGGCGGCAGGGGCAGAGACGGAAGCGGCGGGCTGTTCTTGCTCGGCAGCTTCGTCCTCTGCCGCAGCCGGTTCCTCTGCTGTACTGGACGCAGCGGGCTCGGACGTGTGCTTTTTGGTGTTGTTGTGCTTGAGGGAACTGCTCTCCTCCCAATCGACTGTGACGGGCGCAACGGTCAGGCCCGCAGGCTGGGAAGCCAGCAGGATGGTGGTGCCCGCGCCGCCGATGGTCAGCGCCAAGGCCATGACGAGAGCCGCCACAGCCTGTCCCACGCCGCGGTGGGACCGCTTTGCGGATGTATCATTCGAAACAGATGAAAATTTATGTTTCATACCGTTAGCTTTTCCTCCAAAAATCATCGGGCAGCGGCCGCCGTGCGGCAAAAACGAACCCGGTTGAATCGGAACGGATCTGTAATCCTAGTTTCACTCTTCCAGTATACACCCAACCCCCGGTCCCCGTCAATCTTCTTTGCAGCGGTGCGTCGGGAAAAGCACGAACGGAAAAGAGAAAAATCGCTCCATGAAAGATACGGTTCATCCGGCGCAAAAATTGCGTCTGCCGCTAAAAAATTTGGCTCTTTTCACGAAAAACGAGAATTTCACTTGCTGTCTTGACATGTGTATGGTATGATGATGGACATGCAGTCCCGTTGCAGTGAGATGCCGGGAAGAAAGGCGGAAATTTCTATGTCGAACTTCAAGGAGTTTTTGAAACGAAAAGATATCGTCATTACCCCCCAGCGCTACCTGATCGAGGCGCTGGGCGCAATGGCACAGGGCCTGTTTGCCAGCTTGCTGATCGGCACCATCATTAAGACGCTGGGCCAGCAGACCGGGCTTGAGGTGCTGGTGGATCTGGGCGGCTATGCCACAGCCATGAGCGGCCCGGCTATGGCGTGCGCCATCGGCTGGGCGCTCCACTGCCCGCCGCTGGTGCTGTTCAGCCTGATCACGGTGGGCTACTCGGCCAACGCCTTGGGCGGAGCGGGCGGCCCGCTGGCCGTCCTCATCATTGCCATCGTGGCAGCGGAGCTGGGCAAGGCCGTGAGCAAGGAGACCAAGGTCGATATTCTTGTGACCCCTCTGGTGACTATTTTTGTCGGCGTCGGCCTCTCGATGCTCATCGCGGCCCCCATCGGTGCGGCGGCAAGTCAGGTGGGCACCCTGATCATGTGGGCTACCGAACAGGCTCCGCTGGTCATGGGCATCCTCGTGTCGGTCATCGTGGGCGTGGCGCTGACCCTGCCCATCTCTTCGGCGGCCATCTGCGCGGCACTGGGCCTGACCGGCCTTGCGGGCGGCGCGGCGGTGGCGGGCTGCTGCGCCCAGATGGTCGGCTTCGCCGTCATGAGCTATCAGGAAAACGGCGTGGGCGGTCTGGTCAGTCAGGGTCTGGGCACCAGTATGCTCCAGATGGGCAACATCATCAAGAACCCCCGCATCTGGATCGCCCCCACGCTGGCCTCGGCCATCACCGGCCCGCTGGCCACCTGCCTGTTCCACTTTGAGATGAACGGCGCGGCGGTCTCCTCCGGCATGGGCACCTGCGGTCTGGTGGGCCAGATCGGCGTCTACACCGGCTGGGTCAACGACATCGCCGCGGGCACCAAGGCCGCCATCACCCCGATGGACTGGGCTGCTATGCTGCTGCTCTGCTTCGTCCTGCCCGCCGTGTTCAGTGTCCTCTTCTGCGAGATCGAGCGCAAGCTGGGCTGGATCAAAGAAGGAGACCTGAAGCTGAATTAAGACTCCCTCAGTCGCGGCGTTGCCGCGCCAGCTCCCTCGGAGAGGGAGCCTATTAGCCTCCCTCTTTGAGGGAGGTGGCATCGCGAAGCGATGACGGAAGGAGTTCCCCATCAAGGACCGCTTCCGTTAGATCATCCCCCTCATAGTTCAGCTTGAGGGAGAAGAACGGGCGGTCCTCTTTTAATAAGCGGAAGAAAATTTTATCGCCCTCCCAGACGGGCAGGGCCTCGACTTCGCCCTTCGGCACCCATTCCAGCACACCTTCGTTCCGGGCGGCGTCCTTCACCAGCTCGCCGGTCCAGCCGTCGGCGGTGTAGAGGAACATATACTCGGTCAGGCTGCCCAGCAAAAAGGTCACGATGCCCCGGAGGCGGTAGTTCGTCAGGGTCAGGCCCGTTTCCTCCCGCACCTCCCGCAGAAGGCAGTCTTCCGGGCTTTCGAAAGGCTCGAACTTGCCGCCCACGCCGATCCACTTGTCGTGGTTCATGTCGTTTTTCTTGGTCACGCGGTGGAGCATCAGCCACTTGCCGCCCTGCTCCAGATAGCACAGCGTCGTGTTCAGCATGGGAAATTCTGCGTTCATGGGAGTTCTCCTCTATTTTTCATTCAAAAAGGCGTCCCGCAGTCTGCCCCGCGGGACGCCTTTTGTGTTGTTTGGTTATTTGCGTGCAGCGCGGCCTTTGCCCGCGTTGTTCAGCTTCCGGACCAGATCGTTCTGGTGCTTGCGCTGGGAGGGCGTTGGCTCCGGGTCGTGGGCTTCATCGGCGCGGGTGTTGGTCTGCGCGGCGGAAGCGTCCACCCGGACGAGGTTCCACTCCTGATTGCCGCCGGAAACGTAGTTCCAGATCTGGGCCTGTGCGCCGTTCGAGGTGTTCATGGCCACAAGGTCAATGTACTTATCGGCCAGCACGTTCCGAATGCGGGTGCGGCCATTGCGGGTGGGTTCCAGCGCCCAGCACTGGCTCAGCCCGCTGCTGCGGCTCCACTGATGCAGCCATGTGCCCTCTACCACGCCGCTGAGGGCGAGGTCGATGAACTTGCCGGTAAAGCGGTTCTGGATGCGCCAGCGGCCCTCGCCCGCGTCCACGAACTGCCACTGCTGCCACGGATGGCCCGCGTAATCCCAAAGCTGGATCGCAGCGCCGTTCTCGGTATTGAAGTTCTTTACCTCCAACACCTTCCCGTTCGGGGCCTTGATCAGGTAAAATTCATTTTCCATTAAAACGACCTGCGATGTTTTTGCCATAGCGCTTGTTTCTCCTTTCCGGTATCCGCCGATTGAATGATTCTATTATAGCGCATTTCCTCTCAGGCAACAAGAATGGGAAATCACAATTTTTTGTCGGTTTCTTGTGCGTTTTGCTTAAAAAGACACGCTTTTCCCGCCAACTTGGGCACCGTGTACCACAGGAACAGGGCCGCAAGGCTGAGCCACCGGATCTGGGCGTTCGTCAGGTGCTCGTTCAAAAGCCAGCCGACGCCGAACGAGAGCAGGTTGGCCGTCAGGGCGTAGAGCACCGGGCGGGGCTTCCTGCCCTCCGGCCACGGCAGCCAGCGGCAGTAAACAAAGGCTTCCACGGCAAAGACGAGAACTTCCATCCCGGCGTAGAGCGCAAAGCCCGCCCAAGGGCCCAGATAGAACAGCCCGTAGTGGAGCACAAGGTTCAGTGCAAACTGCGTAGCCAGATTGACCCCGCCGATGAGGTTCTGCTGGGCTTTTTCCCGCAGCCCGAAGACGGCGGCACCCAACCCCAGTTCCAGCATCAGCGTGATGAGTAACCGGGAGGTGAACAGGGAGATCTGGTCGCTGTCGGTCCGGTTGGTGTAGACGTGCATCCAGCCGTCCTCCGGGTCGAACAGCACCTGCCATTCGCTGTCGAACGCATACCGCTGGACCGGCTCTTTGCTAATGGAAAAGACCCCGGTGTCCATATTATAAAGGAGCACATAGAATTTCTGGGGCGGGTAGTACCCCCATGTGAAGGTCTGTTCGGTGTCGCCGAAGTATTCCTCGAAGTAGCCGAGGAAGTAGTACCCCTCCGGCGCATCGTAAGCCTGAAAGGCTTCCCACACCTTGCGGGAACCCATCCAGTCCCCGTATGCGCTGGGGGCGCTCCATGGGCCGGTGGATTCTGTATTGCCCAGCAGAGTCACGGCGTAATTCTGGTCGTTGTAGATGTAGAGCCTGAGCGTGACCGACGGTTTCGGCCCCATATCCGCGAAGGCAGACGGCGAAACGGTCAGCAGGAGCAGGGAGGCGAGTAGAAAACCCAAGATTTTTTTGCAGAGTTTTTCTTTCATGATGGGGCCCTCCGGCTTTCGAAAACAAAAATTCCGACACGACTTTCCTTAACTTGTAAACGAGGAAGGAACAGATGTTATTGCACGGCATGCTGCACAAACTTCAAACAGGACTTTTGTGCAGCATTTCCTGTACTTGCAAAGAAAACAAAACGCCGGTTTCCGGGGCGTTTTGACCCGAAATATGAACAAAGTGTTTCCGCACTGCGGCCAATTCAGGACAATGACTTCACATTTATAAAGCAAAGCAGACTTCAACACTTTATTTCGATGAGTAAAAGAAACTTCAACAGATGCTTTCGTTTGTTTCATGATTTCGGCTATTGACTTTATATAAAAACTGCGGTATAGTATGAGTGCGGAGAGCGGAAAGACGCCCCGCCGACACTTGAACTTCGGGCTATGACCCGTAGAAAAATATAGGAGGTTTGATTATGTACTATTACATTCTGGGCTGCGGTATCGCTTGTTTGGTTCTGCTTGGCATCAACAGCATGGACACGGTATGTGTCAAGCCGGCCGAGATTCTGGGCAAGGTCATTCTGTGGCCTCTCGCCCTGATGGAAGCAGTTGTTCGTTACAGCTCCACTCATCACAGCATCAAGACCGCGCTGTAAAACACACTCGTTCCAATGCAAACGGCAATCAGGCGGCTGCGCTTTTGAAAGGCGCAGCCGCCTTTTTGTTTTGCACTTTTGGGCGGGGTATGATACAATAAGAAAAACGCCGCCGCAGCGGCACAAAACCCGAAACCGAAGGAGAACTATGAAACCGGATTACAAGCTGGTCGCAAAGGCCAAATACATTCACACGACCGCCGACCTTGCCAGCGAGCTCTGGCACGAGGTCTACAAGCGCTATTACCCGGCAAAGCAGCTGGACACGCTGGTGGAGGCGCTGCAAAGCGCCGAGGCCATCGAGGAGGACATCGACAACGATGTGAACTACTTCCTCGTTTTTCTGGGCGATAAGCTCATCGGCTACTTTGCATGGAAGATGGAAAACACCGTGCTGCACCTGCTGCACCTCTACCTCAAGCCGGAGTACCGGGGCAAGGCCATCGACCGGGACATCGTCATGTCCTGCGAGCGGCTGGCCCGCGGCGAGGGCCGGGGCCGCGTCTGCTGTGAGGTGCACACCAAGTGTCTGCCCGTGCAGCAATTCTTCAAGGCGCGGGGCTACCGCATCCTGAAGCCGGTGGAGAATGTGGCGGCGGGCATCTCCATGCAGCTGACCGAAATGGAGAAAATGCTCTGAAATTCCCCATTGCAATTTTCCTGCGTTTGTACTACACTAAAGTAGTGTACTGAAGTGCCCCTTGCGGGCCAGACCAACCCCAAATCATGAGGGAGGAAAAACGCTATGGCAAAAGATCATCCTACCGGAGAGTCCGGCCTGTATTCCGCACTGCTGGAGCTGAAAACGCCGGAAGAGTGCTACCGCTTTTTACAGGATGTGTGCAGCTACGCCGAACTGAGCGCCATGGAACAGCGCTACAACATTGCGGAAAAGCTCGTCAGCAAGCAGAGCTACACCAGCATCATGGGCAACATCGGGGCGTCCAGCGCCATCATCAGCCGGGTGAGCCGGGTCATCAGCAAGGATGACAGCGTGCTCCGCCGTCTGCTGGAGGAAAAGGCAGACGCCGCCACCGAGGAATAACCGCAAGACCGCGCACCGCGGGGCCGGGAAGCACCCGCCCTGCGGTGCTTTTTATCGCTTTGAAAAAGGAGTATCGCAGTATGAGCAAAGCAGTTGTCTTTTTCGCCGACGGCACCGAGGAGTGCGAGGCCCTTCTCGTCGTCGATCTTCTTCGCCGCGCCAAGGTCGAGGTCATCGTGGCGTCGGCCATGGGCCGCAAAGAGTTGGTCAGCAGCCATAAAATTCATCTGACCGCCGATGCGCTGGCCGAAGAGGTGGATTATTCCCATGTGGATCTGGTCGTGCTGCCCGGCGGCATCCCCGGCACCCCGAACCTTGCCGCCAACAAGACCGTCACCGACACCTGCGCCGCCTTCGCCAAGGCGGGCAAGAAGGTGGCCGCCATCTGCGCCGCCCCCAGCATCCTTGCCTCGCTGGGGCTGCTGGAAGGCAAAAACGCCACCGCCCATGCGGGCTTCCAAGATCAGCTTGCCGGTGCGGTGGTCCACGATGAAGAGGTCGTCGTGGATGGGAACATCACCACCAGCTACGGCCTCGGCGGCGCTATCCCCTTTGCACTGGAACTCGTCCGCCAGCTTGCCGGCCCCGCCGAAGCCGACCGTATCCAGAACGCCATCGCGTATCGGCACTAAGAGGAGGACTCCCTATGCGTTTTATCACGTGCCGTTTGCCGGACGGCGTGGAAGATCCGGCGATCTTATCGGAGGACGGGCGGCAGGTCTGGCCGCTGAGCTGGCTGGGGCTGAGCTATGAGACCCTGTCCGACGCCATCCCCTTTCTGACGCCGCAGGTGCGGGCGGGGATGTCGCTGGCCGTTGCGGGCATCCCGGCCCTGCCCATTGAGGCCGTCACGCCGGAAAGCCCCATCCCGGCCCCGGCGCAGGACGTCATCTGCCTCGGCATCAACTACATGGCCCACTCGGATGAGGCGGAAAAATATTCCGCCGATGCCTTTGCGACCCAGCATCAGGACGCCATCTACTTCTCCAAGCGGGTCACACGCGCCGTGCCGGACGGCGGGGCCATCGAGGCCCACACCGACCTTGTGAAAAAGCTGGACTACGAGTGTGAGCTGGCGGTGGTGCTGGGAAAGGACGCCAAGGATGTGCCCGCAGGGCAGACGCGGGACTACGTTTTCGGCTACACCATCCTGAACGATGTGTCGGCCCGCGACGTCCAGACCGCCCACAAGCAGTGGTACTTCGGCAAGAGCCTTGACGGCTTCACCCCCATCGGGCCCTGCATCGTCACGGCGGACGAGTTCGCCGATTATCCGCCCAAGCTCGGCATCCGCAGCTTCGTCAACGGCGAGAAGCGGCAGGACTCCAACACGATGCTGCAAATTTTTGATATCGACCATGTCATTGCCGAACTTTCGCAGGGGATGACCCTGAAAGCGGGCACCATCATCGCCACCGGCACCCCGGCGGGCGTCGGCATGGGGATGGACCCGCCGCAGTTCCTCGTGCCCGGCGATGTAGTCCGGTGCGAGATCGACGGCATCGGTTCGCTGACCAATCCCGTCCGGTAATGCAAAACGGTACCGTCCAAATCGTATCCGGCTTGTAATATGATTTAACAAGTATCCTATGCGTTATCAAAAACGGGCCGAAAACCATCTTGTTCATAAACTGTTCAAAATAAATTCATATACAGTTCATTGACTTTCGGTATACATAGGGCAACGAAAGGCGCACGCTGCGCCGCACCCCAGAACAGCACAGCATGGGAACTGAAAAAAGGAATGCCCGTGTTGGAGGAAAGGAATTGGAACGCTATGAAAATTGGTTTTACTGAACTGATCCTTGTCGTGATCGTTGCGTTCGTGGTCATCGGGCCGGACAAGCTGCCCGAATACGCACGCAAGTTCGGCAAGATGCTCCGGGAGCTGAAAAAGTACACCGGCGCCGCTTCGGAGGAGATCCAGAAGAACGTGGTCGAGCCGCTGAATGAGATTCAGGCTCCCATCAAGGAGGCCGTCGCCCCGCTGACCGATATCAAAAAGGATATCGACGACAGCATGAAGGACGTGACCAAGAGCTTTACCAACATTGGCAAGACCAGCAAGGAAGAGGCCAAGAAGGCCGAAGAGGCCGAGGAGGTCGCTGAGCTGGAGGATGCCGTAGAGGAGCTGCCCGAAGAGCCCACGAGACCGTACTAGATCTCGTATGCCGTCTTCTGCTTGAAAAAAAAAAAATCATATCCAAGCCAACGCAACCTTACATAACCCCGCAAGAAGGCCTCAGTAAGAAAAACCATAAGAGTATAAGTGATATAACAGATACCTCAGCACAGATGTAGACTCTT
>OJLA01001349.1_pt1 | contig 16972 bp, 16 predicted proteins | sample 1596611 | NCBI WGS metagenome assembly OJLA01 (sample SAMEA4350168, study PRJEB24818) | metagenome | biome: human; feature: gut; material: faeces | place: Denmark | collected 2013-09
CTTCTATATATTGTTGAGTATAAAATTCTATTTTAAATGTATTTTTCTCCTTTTTTATTTTCAAAATATTAGATACTTTATGAGCAGTTTCATCAGAATACCAGGTTATAGTTTTGCTATTTTCATCAAATAATTCGTTGTAATTAGAATAATTATATAATCGATATCTCATTTTATCCTCAAGAACTTGTTTTCTACGATTTTCTAAATACTCAAGTTTTTCTTTATCGTCTTCAATATAAAAAGGAACATCATCTTCAAAATCAAATATTTCTATATTTTTTATATCATTATATAACTGTTCGAATAATCTATATACAAAATAATTTTCCTTTGTAATAACAAAAAACTCATATTTATTATCACTATTTACATCTACATTTCTATTATGAATTGTCCAATATAAGTCCCCATTACCTCCAAAACAAAAAGCAAGATATTTTTCATTTTCTAGAAAAAAAACAGTTAAACCAAATTCATCATTTTTCTTTATAACTTTCATACAACAACTCCATTACAAGTATTATGTAACATTTACTAACAATTTTCAATATTTTTCAAACAAAGAAAAAACCAACTATCTAAAGTTGGTCTACCATATAATATCTTCTTATTTTTTTAATCTTAGTGTGTTTAATATAACAGTTAAACTACTTAGTACCATCGCAATACTAGCAAGCATTGGATTAATAGATATCCCAAATGGTTTCAATATTCCAATAGCAACAGGAATCATTAGAACATTATAGAAAAATGCCCAGAATAAATTCTGTTTGATATTTCTAATTGTTTTTTTACTTACTTCTATTAGTTTTACAATACTTTTTAAGTCGTTATTTGTTAATATTACGTCAGATGAGTCCATTGCAATTTCAGTTCCACTATTAACACTTACTCCAATATTAGATGATGCAAGAGCTGGACTATCATTAATTCCATCACCGCACATCATGACAAACTTGTTATTATCTCTTAATTTTTTTATAACATCTCTTTTTTCTTTAGGTAAAACATTTGAAATTACATTTTTAATTTGAATTTCTTTAGCAATTGTTGTAGCAGTTTCTTTATTATCTCCAGTTAACATTATTGTATCTATTTTCATATCGTTTAATGCTCTGATAACAGAAACTGTCTCACTTCTTATAACGTCATTAACGCCAACAAGCGCTAAAACTTTTTTATCTTCTACTACATAGATAACACTATTTCCAAGACTAGTAAGCTTTTTCTCATCATCCAAATATTTATTGGAAATCTTATATTTTTTTAATATTTTAGAGTTACCTAATACTATTTCTTTACCATCAACACTTCCAACAAGTCCATATCCAGAAACATTTTCAAAATCATTAACATCAAGCGTCTTAATATTATTTTCTTTCATATAATTAGTAAACGCATTTGCAATTGGGTGTGTTGACTTAGATTCAACGCTTCCAGCAAGTTGCAAAACTTTATTTTTGTCTATTGCACTATAATTTATAACTTCTGATATTTGTAACTTTCCATAAGTTAGAGTTCCTGTTTTGTCAAAAACAACAGTATCTATCTTTGAAGCATTTTCTAATATTTCACTTTTTTTAATTAAAATACCATTTGTTGCACATACTCCTTCACTTACAATTATGGCAAGTGGTGTTGCAAGGCCTAAACTACAAGGACATGCAACCACAAGAACAGTAACAAATGTAACTAGAGCTTGTTCTAAACTATCTCCAAGAAGTAAATAAATAATGAAAGTTAAAACGGCAATAATTATAACACTAGGTACAAAATAACTTGCAACTTTATCAGCTGTTTTGGCAATTGGAGCCTTAGTGCTAGTAGCTTCAACAACAAGCTTAACTATTTCTGATACAGTTGATTCTTTTCCAATTCTAACGGCTCTATACTCGATATACCCATCGTAATTTAAACTACCTGCAATAACAGTATCTCCTACATTTTTTGAAACAGGCTTACTCTCACCAGTAATAAATGATTCATCTAAATGTGTTTTACCACTAACAATTTCACCATCAACTGCAACTTTTTCTCCAGCTTTTGATACAACAATATCACCTTTTTTTATCTCATCGAGAGTAACTTCCTTAAGTTCATTATTTACTTTGATAACAGCTTTATTAGGTGTAATAGTAACAAGTTTTTGAATTGCTTCTTTCGTTTTATCTTTACTTATACCATCAATATATCTACCAAGTTTTACAAAGTAAATAACAGTAGCTGAAGACTCAAAGTATAAATTCATTATTAAAGAAGTATCACTTGTAAGTGCCAAATACATATTATATAAACTATAAAGAAAACTAGTAATAACCCCTATTCCTACTAAAGTATCCATATTAGGAGTTTTATGAATAAGATTCTTATAACCATTTTTTAAAATATCAAATCCATAAATCATAAAAGCTAACGCTAATATAAGTAAAAACGCCATATAATTAACTGGATTTTCTTCTGGATCTAAGAAAGGAATAGTATAGAAATTAAACATATGTCCCATTGAAACATACATAAGTAAGATAACTATAATAGTAAAAACAATAAATTTAATTTTTTCCTCTTTACTTTTCTTTTCTAATTTTATTTCTTTAAACTCCCCTAAACTTTTAAAACCAGCATTTTCTACAAATTTTTCTAATCTTTCTTTATTAAGTACTTTCTCATCATATTCTATCGATGCATTAGCCATAACCAAATTAACTACTGCACTTTTAATTCCTTCTTGCTTATTCAAATATTTTTCAAGTCCATTAGAGCAAGCAGAACAAGTCATCCCTTCAATAGATAAAATGATTTTTTTCATAAATTAAGCTTCCTTTACAACTTCAAAATCAAGGTCTTCAATTTTTTCATAAATAGTATTAATATCAACAAGAGAGTCCTTTTTTACTGTAACAAGTTCTTGCTTGTAATCAGCAGAAACCTCACTTACTCCATCGATAGTTTTAAGAGCGTTTATAACTCTATTTTCACATCCATTACATACCATACCTTTTACTTTAATTTTTAATGTATCCATAATTTTCTTTCCCTCCTATTTTATTTGTAACTTTTTATTTACATTTAATACTCTTAAAGCATTTAAAATTGCTATTACTGAAACTCCAACGTCTGCAAACACTGCTTCCCACATTGTTGAAATACCAAATACAGCAAGAATAAGAACAGCAATTTTTACTGAAATTGCAAAGATTATATTTTCTTTAACGATTCTCATTGTCTTATGTGATAGCTTAATTGCACTTACAATTTTTCTAGGTTCATCAGTCATAATGACAATATCAGAAGCTTCAATTGAACTATCTGCACCCAAGCCACCCATAGCAAAACCAATATCTGCTAAAGCCAAAACAGGAGCATCGTTAATTCCATCTCCTACAAAAGCTACTTTACTTTTTGAAGATTTATTATCAAGTAATTTTTGAACTATTGAAACCTTATCTTGTGGAAGTAAATCAGTGTGCACTTCATCTATTTTTAAGCTTTCTGCAACACTTAATCCCACACTTTTACGATCTCCTGTAAGCATTACAGTTTTCTTAATATTATTTTCTTTTAATTCAAGAATTGTCTCTTTAGCGTCATCTTTAATTTCATCAGCTATTAAAATATATCCTTTATACTTATTATTTACTGCAACATATAATATCGTTCCAACATCATAGCACTTATCGAATTTGATATCATTTTCTTCCATTAACTTTTCATTTCCAACAAGAACATTATGCTTATTAATAGATGCTTTAACACCAAATCCAGTTAACTCTTCTACGTTTTTTATCTTAGATTCATCAACATTATCATTATAGGTAGTTTTAATTGCAATTGCAATAGGATGGCTCGAATAGTTTTCTGCATATGCTGCATATTTTAACAATTCCTCTTTGCTAATACCAACTGGCTCTACTTTACAAACTGCAAACACACCTTTTGTAAGAGTTCCAGTTTTATCAAAAACGATAGTATCAACATTTGCTAAAGCTTCTAAATAGTTTCCACCCTTAATTAGAATACCCATCTTACTAGCACCACCAATACCTCCAAAGAAACTAAGTGGAATAGATATTACTAAAGCACAAGGACAAGAAACAACCAAAAATGATAAACCTCTATATATCCATGTTGAAAAGTTCTCATTAATAATAAGTGGAACAATTAATGAAATAATTAAAGGTATAATAACAACTGTTGGAGTATAGTATCTTGCAAATTTAGTAATAAAGTTTTCGGATTTAGATTTTTTACTACTAGCACTTTCAACTAAATTTAAAATTTTACTTACAGTTGATTCTCCAAATTCTTTTGTAACTCTAATTTTAATTAATCCATTTAAGTTTATTGAGCCACTTAAAACCTCAAAAGAAGAAGAAACACATCTTGGCATTGTCTCACCTGTAAGAGATTTAGTATCAAGATTAGTACTTCCTTCTATTATAATACCATCCAAAGGAACTTTCTCTCCAGGCTTAACAACGATAATATCACCAACTTTAACTTTATTAGGATTAACTTTTTCTAAAGTATCATTAACGTAAACATTGGCATAATCAGGTCTAATATCCATTAAAGATGAAATAGATTTTCTTGACTTGTTAACTGCATAACTTTGGAATAGTTCTCCAACTTGATAAAAAAGCATAACAGCAACAGCTTCAGGAAACTCACCAATTCCAAAAGCTCCAATTGTAGCAACAGACATTAAAAAATTTTCATCAAATACTTTCCCTCTTAAAATATTTCTAAACGCTTTCTTTAATATTTCAAATCCAACTATTATATAACTTATAATATATAAAGAATTATTTATCCAAATATTATCGAATTTGAAAATAAAAGAAACAAGAAACAATAAGAAAGAAATAATAATTTTAATTCCCTTTTTCTTCATAAAAATCACTACATCTCTTCTACTACCACATCTGGTTCTTCATCTTTAATAACTTTTTTTACTTTTTTAATTATCTCATCACTCAAATTTTCATCGTACTCTAAATACAATGTCTGCATCATAAAGTTAATATTAACTTCTTTTACTCCCTCTATTTTTGATATTTCTTCTTCAAGAACTCTAGCGCAATTAGCACAGTCAAGTCCTTCTATTTTAAAATTTTTAGTCATTTTCTTCATTCCTTTCCTTATGTTCAATATGTTGAATTCCAATTTCAATTACTTCTTTAACATGATCATCATCAAGCATATAGTAAACTTCTTTTCCTTTTTTCCTACATCTTACAATACCACTTCTTCTTAATGTACCTAACTGATGTGATATAGATGATTTACTCATACTTAGAACATTTGCAATATCACATACGCACATCTCACATTTATCTAAAGCATATAAAATCTTCATTCTTGTCGTATCCCCTAATATCTTATAAAAATCAGCCATTTTATAAAACAAATCATCAACAAGCATTTCTTTTGCCATTTTATCTACTATATCTTGATGTATAACATTACAATCACATATAAATTCATTCTTAGACAATTAAATACCTCCTTATCATTGATTATTTATGTCATCAGTTGAATAAATATTCAACCTACATATATAATGATAGTTGAATACATACTCATTTGTCAATAAAAAAATTAAGATTAAAAAGATAAAAAAGAAAAACAATAATTTCCTATTATCAAAGTTATTTTTTTCTATTATTACGTAATGTCAACTTTTTTACATCACTAATTTTTTGCTCATGATTTTCTAAAGGATTATAATTAGGATCATATCTTTTTAAATTTTTAATTAAATCATCTATAGAGGTTAACATAACAATTTCTTTTTTGAAAATAATTGATAAATAATTAGCATAGCATATTAAATCTTTAGAACCACCAGCCTTAAGATATTCATCAATAAAACATTTCAACTCTTTGTCTGAAATATCAATTCCATACATCATAGGAATATCTATATCTCTTTCAAAGTCTTCAGCAAACAAAAATGCTCTGCGAGCTCCTACTCTTCCGCTTTCAATTAGTCTATACATTACACAATTAAGAATTTCATTTTTAAAATAAGTTTTTTTATCTATACTATCTATTAAATTATTAAGTTCACAAGAACAAGATGAATCAACCTTTCTATCTTTAAAAAGTTCGACAACATCTTTAATATGCATACCAATTAGTTCTTCATCTTTTACTTTAAAATTAGTATAAGTAAAGACATATTCTGAGTTTTCAACAATCCCATCACTATTCAAGTGCAAATGAGCACAATTATCATGATCCAAATAAAATAAATTCGGATATTTAAAATCATCAAGAAAAGACTTTTCATCAAAATTTAAACATTCAAAAAATTTATTATAATCAAAAGAATAAATATTAGAAGAAAAATTATTATAATTTTCATCATCAGCATTGTCGTGATTAAATAACCTAATAACTTCCTCATCTGGAAATCTAAACTCATACCATGCTGCCATTTTCTCTATAAAATTACGTATTTTTCTAACTTCAACTAATTGTTGATAATGTTTAGAGTCATCACGAAAATAAGAAGATTTAATCATATTTTTACTGTACCATTTTAAAAATTCCTCAATTTTTTCATCCAAATCAACAGGAGATGCAATCATTTTGCTTTCATCATTTTTAAGATAACCTTTTAATAGAGTTTCTTTTAAAATATTAAAATCATTTTCATTCTTATTTGCTAAATCTGGGCGTCCTAAATTATGGTTAGCGTTAACAAGATCTCTTATATCATCATAACAAAATCTAATACCATAATCTCTTTTTATTTGTTCCATAATAGACAAAACTGAATTAATACTATTGTCTTTTAATTCATCCATCTTATTATTTAAAGCTTCATTTGTTAGATCAATACCATACCCTAGAATATGCATTCTACCTTTATCTGTTTTAGAAGATAATTCAATACCATCAATAATTTCTATCCCACTATCAAGAATTAAGTCACTATTTTTATCTATTGATTTAACCCCTGAAATAGTATCATGATCAGTAATGGCAAGTGTACCTATCCTTTTGTCAATAGCAAGTCTTATAAGTTCTTCACAAGATAACTCACCATCAGAACAATCTGTATGAGTATGCATATCAATTATTTTATCACTATTCCTATATGGATTAATCACATTATCAAAATAAAGTTTTTTTAACCCTTCTAGCATTATGTTATTTTCTCTTTCTTCCATTTCATGATAAATTTCACAAATACTTTTTCCCATAATTAAAACTTAATCGTATATATTCACACAAAGTAATAAAATGACTATATACTTACTCCTCTATCTATCTATATTATATTAAGAAAAATAACATAATTAAAATACATATCATTTATATTTGTCATAACAAATAATTATCATAAAAAATAGTACAAAAATGAATGAAATTAAAAAGTTAAACTTATTATTTTAGTAACCAAACAAAAAAGAGATAGTACACTAATATAATAAGTGTTAACCACCTCTTATTCTCTAATTATTTGTCTTTTTTATTTTGGCTAATTTTCTTTGATTATTTACTCGTCTATATTCCTCTTCTACCTTATCAGCATCACATCTTAAAAAACAAGCTTCCTGTCTATAATGATCATAGCATTCTCCAGTTTTTTCTTCTAGCTCATCAGCTTTAGCCTCTAATTTTTCTCCTTTTTCAAATATATATAATGCTCTTAATGATTCGAAACCTCTCATATTTCTATTTAATCTCATAGCGTCATTCAAATACTGTTTAATATATTTTGGTCTTTCTACTTCTTCTGTTTGAAAATCATTTGCTTTAGCTTCTGGAACTTTTTTACCTAGCAAAAGCTCAAGCCATGCAGCAATAATATGTCTATGACAAAATTGTGTGTTAGGTTCATAACATAGTAATACAGAATTATCAAGTTCACTATATACTTTTTCAGGATCTAATTTTGATAACACTTGATTCCAATATTCTTGAACATAATATCTATTATTTTCTTCTTCACTTATTTTTCCAATATTAACATGCCATGTTTTCCAAAATGATAATTTAGGTGCTAACTGAGGGTAACATTTCCCTTGATAATTTGCATCATCTCCCCTATCTCCAGAAACAGAATAGGTAGTGTACTTGTCTGACTGCCAATCATTATAACTACTTGTACAAATCATATTTTTCCTCCTAAACTTCACCCTTTTATTCCCTTGATAAGTATTTATTATAATACATTTTAATCTATTTTTATATATAAATTAAAAAAATTGAATGATAAAAATAGAAATGCTATAATACTAGGTATTATTAAGGAGGTTTTTATAATGAACAAAACATATTTGACACTTGAACAAAATATTTGTGCCGCTAGAATATTTTTAAACACTTTTGGACTTACTTTAGAAAACGTTGACGAAGTAAATGAATTTTCAAAAATAAAAATATTTGATAAAGCTTTAAATGAAATTGGAGAATTGCATTTTAATAATGGTAAAGTTATAATGTCAGTAAACTATAACAATAGTGTGTTAAATGCAAGTTTTGATATAGCGAAAATGTTAGAAATAATTGATCCAGAGTGTAAAAGTGCTGCATATGCTTTATTTGGAGAATGGTCTAGCAAAATTGATTTCAAATTAAAAGAACAAAATGGTATAAAATTATCAGGTGAATTTCTTATAATAAGTTCTATAGATACCGAATTTGGGGTATCTTGTCTATGTCATCCTTTAATAAATTGTGAGGTTCCTGGAAAAGGAAATATTATTTTGAAAATACTAAGAGATGGAAGTTTATTTAAACTAGAAATTGTTGCAGGAGAAAATTACGAAACAATAAATGTAAGACCTTATGATTCTTTAAATGGTTTCCTTCTTCATGATATAAGAAAAGGAAAATATGATGAAAAAAAATATGCTTATCCTTACAGAAGATATGCTGGAATTTTTAATGGCGCTGAAACAGGAGAAAATAAAGATAAATTACATGTATTCTTAAATGAAGAGGAAGACAATAATCAATTAAATTTTAGAAGTGAATTTATCCCGAAAGTCAAAAGTGAAAACTCTAAAGAGAATTTATTACAAAAAGGAAGACTGATGCAAGAATTAGATCCTGATATGTTTGAAAAAATTAAAAAATTAAGAGAATTATTATTAATTGGTGATGTCTCCTTATTAGATAATCTAATTAGTGTATGTTATGATATTCACACTGATGAAGAATTAAATGCTTTATTGGGTATAAAAGACGAAGAATGAATTATCAAAATGGTGTGGAAGGTCTAGTTAATTCTTATTTTGAGATCGACACAAGTAATTGTTTCTTCCCTTTGGAAGCTCAAAAAAGACTACTAAAGAAAAACAATTAATAATTAAAAAGATTTTAAGATAAATACATTCCTTTTAAAAAAAGAATCTTACATAATTGTCGTAAATAAAAAATAGACATCAAAAAAATATATGATATTGTAATAATAAAGGAGGATTTTAGGATGAATTATTCCCAAGAAGATATAAATCAAATTCTATTAACAAAGAAAATAGAAGATTTCAATTTAGCAATAATAGAACACAGAAAAGATATTCTAACAAATGAAGAATATGAAAAAATCACAGGAAGTGATATTACTTATACAGGAGTTTCAAAAGAAGAAATAGATAGTATATCAAAAAAATATCAAGATAATGAAAAATTAAAGAATCGAGCTTCAGATTTTATGAGACTAATTTATAGTCTAGGAAGAATAAGACGAATGGTTTTATTAACAACAATTGGAGATGAAGTTTATGATATATTAAACTCTGAATTTGTTGATTTAAAAAGAAATAAAATTATTTGCTATGAGAATCTAACAAATTATTACGATGATACAAATGCTAGAACAAAACTTTTCACTCCAGAAGAAGAACCACAATTAAAAGAAAAACTTGTTTTATTAGATGCTGATGATCCATCAAGAATTCAAGGATTTGAAACAAACCATATTAATCAAAAAGAAAATAAAGATTTAACAAGAAGGTTCCTTTCTAATCTAAGAGAAAATCAAAATAGGTTATTAAAAACAAGAAAAATTAAAAAGTAAGAACAATAAAACCAAATTGCACTGATCAGAATAAATAAAAGATGTAATAAAAAAAAGTTAGAGTACACCTCCATTTGGAAGTGTATTTTTTTATGTAAGTTCTTAAAATTCTTGATTTAAAAAATCAATAAAAAATTATTAGAATGGAATGATTTTCTATATTTGTTTTAATTTAACGATTTAATATATTCTTCTAAATCTTTGATTGGAATACATTTACTTAAGTTTTTCAATATAAAAATTCGGTTCATAATTAAATGCTAAATAAGTAACTCCTTTTATGATAATTCTATGAGGCTCTACATAAGAGATATTTGTATGTTCTATCGCTCTAACACTTCCATTATGAATTGTTGGTGTAGTATTACAAAAGCTACAAATAAACTCGGTTTTATTTTTTGAAGCTATTTCCATTTCAATTTCTTGTTTAATAATATTAACAATTAAAGAATCTCCTCACATTCTTTTAGAAAACAAAAAATCAATTCCATTTCTAGAATTGATTCTTATCGTTAAGCTCTTACTATGAAAGTTCGAGCAAATTCTTCTATGGTGCGGGTGACAGGAGTTGAACCTGCAAGCCGTGAGGCGCTAGATCCTAAGTCTAGTGCGTCTGCCAATTCCGCCACACCCGCATATTAGTGGTGGACCCTATAGGACTCGAACCTATGACCGCCCGGTTATGAGCCGGATGCTCTAACCAACTGAGCTAAGGGTCCATCAACACTAATAATAATAGCACATTTAAAGTAACGTTGCAAGATTTTTTTTACTTTTTACTTTATTTTTTTTAGTTAATTGTATAGAATAAATGTTATAATTTATTTAGAGGTGATTTTATGGCCAAAAATAATAGTAATAATTGTGTAGTACTTCGTGTAAATGAGAAAACAAAAGAAAAAATGATTAAATATTATGAAGATAAAAAACGTGATAAGGTAATACCCTATGTTGTATTTCAAGCACAAGATAATGATACAGTAATAACTTTATATGAATCAGGAAAAGTTATGTTTCAAGGAACAAGTGCAGATATAGATGCAAATATGTGGATGGATATAGATGGAGCATCAAAGATTGATAAGGTTAAAGTTAAAAAAGAAGAAAAAAAATATTATGAATGTTCATCTATCGGATCAGACGAAGTTGGAACTGGAGATTACTTTGGCCCTATCGTCGTAACGAGTTGCTATGTAAATAAAGAAGATATTCCGTTTGTAGAAAGTCTAGGTATAAGAGATTCAAAAAAACTAGATGATTCTAAAATATTAAAAATAGCTAAAGAAGTTATTAAAAAAGTTAAATATAAAAGTTTAATTATGAATAACACAGAATATAATGCAAAATATAGTAATAGTTATAATATAAACAAAATAAAAGCTATAATGCATAATAAGGTTTTATGGAGAATGGTACACGAAGAAAACCTTGAATATGACTATATTATAGTAGATGAATTCGCACGTGAAGCTAGATACTATGAATATTTAAATGGTAACCCAGAAATTCAAAAAGGAATAACATTTATAACGAAAGCAGAAGATAAAAATCCAGCAGTTGCTTGTGCATCAGTAATAAGTAGATATATATTTTTAAAAGAGTTTGATAAAATCTGTGATGAAATACATATTCCCTTAGTAAAAGGTGCTGGAAAAGAAGTTGACGAAATAGGAAAAGAAGTTGTTGAAACTTATGGAAAAGAAAAATTAAAAGAAATAGCAAAATACAACTTTAAAAATACAGAAAGAATACTTGAAAATAAGTTAATATAAAAAAAGGTTTTATAAAAAACCTTTTTTTAATGCTTTGTAACGCTTTTAAATACAAACATTTGAGTCTCTGGATCGACTCTAAATTCATAAGTAAGATCATATCTTGTATGATCACCGTTATATGTAGAAACAATAAACAAATTTTCGTCAATTTTATATGCTTCTTTAATCTCTTCAAAAATATCAGGACTGCAAATGTTACTACATTCACCACTATTATAAAGGTAATACGTTACAGTATCACTTTCATATTTCATTAATCTACATGTAGGAGGTAAACTTCCACCAATTCCAAATGACTCATGAATAACAACACTATCACTACCAAAAAGTTCTTTATATTTAGCTTCCAGTACACTTGCTGTTACTGCCTTTGTAGTGTTTTTTCTTTCTGCTTCTCTAAACTTATCAATATTATTACTATCAAAAGCTACCTGCATCTCTTGTGTCATACTTTCTCCACAATATTCAGGATTCATATTACAACTAGAATTTGAACAAGGAACATTAATAAAATCCTTAACATCAATATTTTCATATGCTAATCTAAGTCTAGTCAAATTATCATTATTTAATAAATCAGGATTATAAAGACAATTATTACTTATTTTAAATTTGCTGAACATGCTAACAACTTCTACACTATTAACATCAACAGCTACTTTATTTACTTCTGGTTTACCAGGCTTATCATCTTTAACACTGGTAGCAGGTTCTTTTTCCTTATTAGAAAAGATCATTCCTTTAGAATATGCAAATACTAAAGCAACTACAGCAATAACTGCAACTGAAATAATTATAACAGAATTATTAATCTTCTTTTTATTATCAGATGGATTTTCTGTCGTGTCTTTACTTTTTATTGAATCATCAACTTCAATATTTCTATCCTGAGAATCCGTTTGATTAGAAGGTTCTTTTGTTTTCTCTGGTAAAACAACTTTTGGAACATGCTCTTCATTCTGAGGCAAAGTTACCTTTGGAACATTAGACATATTTGGAGGTAAAACAACCTTTGGAACATGCTCTTCATTCTGAGGCAAAGTTACCTTTGGAACATATTTTACATTTGGAGGTAATGTTACCTTAGGAACATGATTCGCATTAGGAGGTAAAGTTACCTTTGGAATATGATTCTCAACAGGTGGTGTCACCTTAGGAGTATCATCTAAACTTTCTACCTTCACTTTATTGTCATTATCCATTATATTATCACCCATCTATTCTATATTTATAATAATATAATTATGTCTAAAAATAAATAAATATAAAAAATTAAATTTTAATATTTACACAAATATACAAACAAAAAGTAAGAAAAATATTTTAAAAAATTTAGAGAATTATATATTCTTCAAAAGAAAAAAAGTACTATATTTCTATAGTACTTTAATAAAAATTAACCTTCAACTTTTGTACCACATTCAGTACAGAATTTTCCAGTAACTTCTGCTCCACACTTAGAACATTTCTTTGGTCCTTCAACTACAGGAGCCGGTTTTGGTTCACCACATTCAGAACAGAATTTTCCAGTAACTATTGTTCCACATTTAGGACAAGGAACTCCTTCAACTTTCTTTTCTTCATGGCTTACTATAGCAGCTTCAACATTAGCTTCATTTTTTGCGAATGGATCAACAGCAGTAGTAGCACTAACACCTTTATTTGCAAATGCTCCTTGAGCTGCTCCTCCAACCATTCCACCACTTGCCATATTCATCATACCAACACCATAGATACCAGTTGCTGCTCCATTAGGGTTGTTAGCGGCATCTTGTACAGCATTTGAATAAGCACCAACAAGAGTTCCTTGTTGCATATATGAATTTGAAGAAAGTTCATAGTTATCAATCTTCTTAGTAGATTCATCATCAAGACTAACTGATTCAACAGCAAATCCAACAAGTTGAATTCCTCTTTCACGAATTGGAGCATCGAAGACTTTTTCATCCATTGTGCTCTTAATTTCATCAGTATTGCTTGGTAACTCTAGAACTGGAATCTTATGAGCACTAGTTCCTAATTCATTTAATACATTTTGGAATGAAGCAATAACTTCACTTCTCATTTGCTCAATTAATTCATCTTTAGTAACAACATCAGCAGTTCCAGCATGATTTCTCATAAATACTGCAGGATCACTAATTTTAAATGTATATTTTCCATGACATCTAACTTGAACTCTTAATGGAGTCATAGTACCTGTCATTTGGTTTGGAATTGGATGTGACCAATCTTGAAAAGGAATTGGAGTACCTGTTCCAAATTTATTATCTTTGATTTCTTTTATATTGAAATAAAAAACTGCTTGTTCTTTATTTGGTGTTCCACCATAAGTGAAACGAGTCCACATTTCTTTAAATACATCACCAAATTGACCAGCAAAGAAAGATGGTGAAGTTGATTGATCAAAATTATATGCTCCTTCTTCTGCTGTAGCATCAAGAATAGAACCAGAATCATAAATAACAGCAACTTGTCCTGGTGCTACTATAATTCTACTATCTTTTGATATTTGACCACTTTTAGTAGTCTTCTTAACCATAAGGGTATCATTACCCATATCCTCACAGCTAATGAGATCCTTCCATTGATCTCCTAATGTTCCACCTACTGCTCCAATAGCAGCTTTAATTAATCCCATAATTTTCCTCCTAATTATCTTTACATTCTATTAACTTCCAACATTTAAGTAGATCTATTACTTGAATATTTAGACCAGTTTTGCAATAAGAACAAGTCTTATTTTTTAGTGACTTAATAACTGCCCCACAATTAGGACAATTAAGTCCATATACATTGATATCTTTTTCATAAGAATCACTATCAACTATATATACAAATTTAGTAATATATCTAACTTGTTTCTTCTTTTTCTTAACACTATCTTTCTTCTCACCATTTACTACTTTATCATAGTAATATTCAAGTGAACTAGTAAATGTAAGAGTAGCTACACCACCACTATATTTATAGTCCTTTATAGCGTGTTTATGAAATTTTATATCATCATACGAATACATTATATCACTATTTATCAAATCTTCCAATTGTAACTTTAATTTTTTATTTATTAAATTAAAATCTTTGTCTTCTAAAATACTTATATCTTTATTTTCTATGGCATTTAATATACTTCTTATACTCTTTTCAACCAAAAGATACATTTGATTTATATTAAAATCTGGAAAATCCTTTAGAATTTGTTCTAAATAAAGAGGTGTCATACCACTAACCTGTTTTGGTTCATCATCTTCAAGCTCCTCTATTTCTTTCTTTAAACTTCCAAGAGATACCCCCTTAAACCCAAACTTTCTAAGTTTTATAACTATAAAGATATAAATTACTACAAGTAATACTATTACTCCAAATATTACCCCTAAAAATCCATATACAAATCCCATCTTACTTTAGCACATAAGGATTTCCCAATGTACCATTACCTCCACTTATTACACTATTTCTATTTAAAAAAATTACTGGATAAACTTTATTTGATGTATTAGTCTTAGCTTGCTTTAAGGAAGCAGAAGAATCTAAGTAATATGCATACCCAGTACTCTGTTCTGCATTAATATTATAAGTCCATCCAGCATATGCTGATAACCAACTAGTGCAACCAGTTGAAGTAAGCATACCATTTTTACAACTTGCAGAATTAGTAGCTTTCATATAATCTGCAATTGATGGTATCCCAACTTGAGCATATAATTGTGTTTCACTTTCCTCAAGAGATGTGTATTCATTAATAGAAAGAGAACCAACACTTGCAGATGGATAAACCATAACAGGTATCCACATACCACTTTGAACTTTAGAAACATCAGTAATTCCTGATAAATAATCATTATTTAAATAAGTATACAATGTTGAAGATCCCCACATATCTTGAGATCCCTCATCCCATAAAAGGCTAAAATTAGCAGAGCTATCTAACAATCTTAAAGTACCATCAGGTTCAACACTAATAATTCTCCAAATTTTACCAGAATATTCTAAATAGTTATCAGCACTAGTACCAGCATAAATATATCTTTTATCTACATAAGGATCTTTAATTAATCCTCCAGTATTAACTTTTGATTTCAAAGTTTCTGAAATAATAATTCCTGGAGTTGAAGAAGAAACGTCTGTTATTCCAAGACAGTTATCATATGCACTTCTTTTACTATCACAAGACCCAGTTGATGAAGAATAACAGTTTTCAAGTTCAACTTCCGCTGTAACACATTCATTTAACTTCATAAGTATTGCTTCTCCATAATAATATGTAGAATCAATAGATGATTTTTGGATACTTAAAATAGCATATAATACAACAGTTACTAATGCCAAAGTACCATATAACATTGTAGAAAACGCAAACCCCTTATTATTTAGTTTCATACTATCACCTATTATCAATTATACAATGTATTCTATAATTTATCAAAGATATTTTTATATATTATGATATATTTATTACCATATTTTTTTTCTTTTATTTTTTCTAAATAATCAATATCTAAATATAAATCATCAACTTCACACACAATAAGCCCGTTTTCATTTAGTAATCCATTGTCATAAATATATTTAACAACTTCATTTAAAATATTTTTTTTATATGGAGGGTCAAGAAATATTAAATCAAACTTTACACTATTTTCCTTAAAATACTGCAAAGCTTTCTTATAATCCATATTTAATACTTTAGAACTATCTTTTTCATTAATCTCTTCAAGAACTTTACTAATTAAGGTTGTACACTTTTTATTTAAATCATTAAAATAACAAAATCTTGCTCCATTACTTAAAGCTTCAATCCCTAAATTACCTGTTCCAGAAAATAAATCCAAAACAAATGACTCTCCAACATAATCTTGAATCATTGCAAATAAAGATTCTTTTACTCTATCCATAGTAGGTCTTGTTCCAACAATATCGTAACCTTTTATAATTTTTCCTTTGTGTTTACCACTTATTATTTTCAAAATAATCAACTCTTTTCTATGAGAGATCTTAACTCTTTATTAATTAATTGAATAGTAAAATACCACTCTTTTTCTAAACTTTTATATTCCTTAAAATCATTATTATCAAGTATTTCTTCTTTTAAAGATAAATAACTTGTATCATATTCCTTCATATTTTTTAATTCATTTATTTTACTAATAAGTTC
>OJLA01001354.1_pt1 | contig 16948 bp, 13 predicted proteins | sample 1596611 | NCBI WGS metagenome assembly OJLA01 (sample SAMEA4350168, study PRJEB24818) | metagenome | biome: human; feature: gut; material: faeces | place: Denmark | collected 2013-09
GTATGTAATATATATTCTTATAATATTATCTATAGTTACAATAATACTTGATATATACTACATAAATAATCCTAAAAAGACAAATACTTACAAAAAGTATATGAAAAAACTATATATATGATAGTTTTTTTTATTTTTTTATGATAAAATTAAATAGGTGAAGAAAAATGAATAGAACAGAACTTAGAAAAAAAATAATGACAATTTTATATCAAATATTTTTATATGAATCAAATCATATTGATTATAAGGTAGAAGATGTTATAAAAGAATCTGTACCTGTAGAAAATGATTTTGTAAATGAAATAGTAAATGGTGTACTTGAATATAAAAATGATATTGATAGAATTGCAAACAAACATTTAAAAGATTGGACAATTGATAGACTTGGTAAAACTGATCAAGCTATTTTAAGAATGGGTATTTATGAACTAGTTTATACTGATACTCCAGAAATAGTAGCAATTAATGAAGCAGTAGAACTTGCTAATGAATATTCAGATGAAAAAGTAAAAAGTATGATTAATGCTGTACTTGATAGTATATATCATGGAGAAGATAATGAATAATAATTATATCACTGTTGGTACTCTAACAAGATATATTAAATATAAAATAGATAATGATGTTAATCTTCAAACTGTTTATATAAAGGGTGAGATATCAAATTTTAAACATCATTCAAGAGGTCACTTTTATTTTACTATTAAAGATGAAGAATCAAGAATTAATGCAATTATGTTTGCAAGTAGTACAAAAAATATAAATTTTGAACCAGTAGATGGAATGAAAGTACTAGTAAAGGGAAGAATAAGTGTATTTGAACAAACTGGTAACTATCAAATATATGTAACAGATATGACAGAAGATGGTGTTGGTAATCTTTATGCATTATATGAAAAATTAAAAAAACAACTTGCCTCTGAAGGATTATTTGATCAAAAATATAAAAAAGAAATCCCTAAATTTCCAACTAAAATAGGTATTGTTACAGCATCAACAGGAGCTGCAATTAAAGATATATTATCAACGATCAAAAGAAGATATCCTATTTGCAACACTTATCTTTTTCCTTGTTTAGTTCAAGGTGAATTAGCTAGTTTGGATGTTGTAAAAAAAATTAAACAAGCAGAAAAATATGATTTAGATGTTTTAATTGTTGGACGTGGTGGAGGATCTATCGAGGATTTATGGTGCTTTAATGAAGAAATAGTAGCACGTGCAATTTATGACTTAGATATTCCTGTTATATCTGCCGTTGGGCATGAAATAGATTTTACAATATCTGATTTTGTAGCTGATTTACGAGCACCAACTCCAACAGGAGCTGCTGAAATGGCTGTTCCAAATATTACTGATATAGTAAAACTTTTAAATCAGTTGGAAATAAGAACAGTTAATGGAATTACTAATATAGTAAATATTAGAAAAGAAAGAGTAAATAAATTAAAGAATAGCTACGTATTAAAAAATCCAATAACAATATATGAAATAAAAGAACAAAAATTTGATAATTTATTCGAAAGACTAGTTAATGATTTTAAAAATATTATTGCTAATAATAAAAATAAACTAGAACTAACATGTACGAAGCTTAATAACGAAATTAATAATAAAATTACTAAAGATAAGAATGATTTCTTTAAGATAATAAGTAAGCTTGAAGTATTAAATCCATTGCTTACTATTAAAAGAGGTTATTCTGTAGTAAGAAAAGATGATAAAGTTATTTCTAGTGTTAAAGATATTAAGAAAAAAGATAATCTTGAGTTAGAACTTAAAGATGGAAAAGTTAATGTAGAAGTTATTTAGGAGGTATAAATGGCAAATAAAAAAGAAGAAGAAACATTTGAAGAGTCTCTTGTTAAACTTGAAAGTATTGTAAAAAGTCTGGAAAGTGGAGAGGTATCATTGGATGACGCGATAAACAAGTTTACTGAAGCAATGGCTTTATCTAAATCATGTAATGAAAAACTTAAAAATGCTGAAGAAAACGTAAACAAAATTTTAAAAGAAAACGGTAAACTTGAAGACTTCAAAATAGAAGAATAATTCAAGTTTTTTTCAAAAAAGTGTTGTTAGACAATAAACTCATGAATTAATTTATTTTATAGGGATGACGAAAGTCATCTTTTTTAGTCTTTTTTGATTAATTAGAATTTTAATATAGTATGTAAAAGATTATACATTGTTGTAAAAAATATTAATTTTAAAATATAAAAATATAATAAATTTTAATTATACATCTTTTTTTTGAATAACTAACTCTCTTATTTGGAGAATTACTCTCTATTTTTGGGAAATTTAAAATTCTACTAATTTGGTGTGTTATTTTTACTATACAATATGATATTTTTTTTCTAGATAGGAGGAGATGTTAACTAAGTAAAAAAATAAGAAATATTTATTCGAATAAAAAGGAGGAGTAGTAAAATGAATGAATATGATTACATAGTAGAAGCTTTTACAAAAGATGGAGATAACACAAACTTAGAGGTAGATAATTTAAATGTAGGATGTGTTACATCAAAAAATAATAAATTTAGTTTAGATAGTGAAGGGAATTTAATAGTTAAATCGATAACAACAGAAAGTGGAGCTGGTTTGGATTTTAATGCAATATATCCAGTTGGTTCAATATATATGTCAGTAGCTGCAACAAGTCCAAGTGTACTTTTTGGAGGAATATGGGAACAAATAAAAGATTGCTTTTTACTAGCATGTGGTGATACGTATCAAAATGGAGAAACCGGTGGAGAAGCAGCACATAAATTAACAATTGATGAACTTCCTCAACATAATCATTCACTATCTAATATTGGTAAAACTGTATTAATGAATGTTGGTTCTAATTATGGTACATATATTGGTACTGGAAATAAAAATACTAATAATACTGGAGGAGATAAAGAACACAATAATATGCCACCATACTTAGCAGTATATGTATGGAAAAGAACTGCGTAGGTGGTTTTATGATAGAATTAATTGACAAAAGAAAACCAAATGAGAAACATTTTCTAAAAGATAATGGAAATATCGAAGTACAGTTATTTAGAGAAAAAGTTCATTATCTGAAAAATGGAAAATATGAAGAAATAAGTAATGAATTAAAAGAAACTAACAACTCATTTGAAAACGAAGAAAATGATTACAAAGTAATTTTTAATAAAACAAATAGTGGAATTAAATATGTAAAAGGTGACTATTATTTAGAAATAATTCCAAAATGTACACATATAAAAGAGTATGAAATAGAAAAGAACACTAAAAATATAAGTAAGATATTATACAAAAATATTTTTGCAAACATAGATTTAGAATACGTTTTATCATTTTCTGGAGTCAAAGAAAATTTAATTGTAAAAGATAAAATAGAAAATGAAAAAGTAGAGTATGAGATAAAATCAAACTTAGAAATAAATGTTGAAAATAATAGTTTGTTTTGTAAAAATGAAAGGGAAACAGTATTTACTTTTATAGTTCCTTATATGAAAGACTCTGATGGTGCTGAGTGTAGCAATGTATCTTATAAAATAGAAAATGACATTTTAACTTTATCATTTGATAAGGAATGGATTAATGAAAACAATAGAAAGTACCCAGTTATTATAGATCCATCGTTAGAGAATAATGATAAAGGAGTAAATGATACATATATCTATCCTGGTGATACAAATGATGTAAGGTATAATAAAGATTATTTAAAAGCTGGTGTAGAAAAAGTAAATAATCAAGATAGAGTTAATAGAAGTTTATTAAAATTTGTACTTCCAGAAATAGGAACAAGTGATGAAGTAATTAGAGCAACACTAAATTTATATGGATATATGGCAGTAGAGGAAGCTAGAGAATTAACAGAAGATGAAGCTTCTCAAAACACTGATAAATTAGTTACAATACATGAAGTCACAAAAGATTGGACCTTAAGTGAAGCTAATTGGAACAATATGAATAATGCTTATAATAGTAGTGTCGAAAATGTTGCATATATTAGTAGAAGTTATCTTGAATATGACTTATCTGTGGTGCCAGCAGAACTTAGACCAGTAATAAGATCAAGCTTTAATGATTGTCTAATAACATCACTAGTAAAAAGATGGTTAAATGGAAGTCCAAATTATGGAATAATGATTAAACAAGCAAAAGAAGAATATATCAATACTATGATACCAATGTTCTTTTCTAGTAATTTTGGAGAAGGTGACCTTGCACCACTTCTTACAATTGAATACAGAAATCAAAATGGTTTAGAATCATATCTTGATTATATGAGTCAGTCATTTTCAAATGGTACTGCTTATGTAAATACATTCAATGGTAACTTAACAACTTTATTTTCTCTTTCTAATACAATAGGAGTATTTCCAGCAAGTGTAGGAATTGTATATAACACAAATGATGTTATAACAAATAATAGCTCGATTTATGGAAAAGGATATAGATTAACCTACGATGAAACAATTGAAAAAGTTCCAATTGGTAACGATGAAAAGTTAAAATACGTTGATGGTGATGGTACAATACACTATTTTTATCTTTTGGAAACTAAATATAAAGATGAAGATGGTTTAAATTTTGAAATAGAATTGTTTGATACAACTTGCACTATGAAAGATAAAAATGGAAATAGTACTATTTTTACCAAAAATGGAAACATTTATTATTTAAGTAAAATTAAAAACATTAGTAATCAAGAAATAAATATTACAAGAAACGTTAATAATAACATTACTAAAATACTTGACTTTAATAATAATGAAATAAATATTTCTTATGAAACTAATAAGATAAGTTTTATATCACCAAGCGAAACAACAATATTAAATTATGAAAATAATAATTTAAAGACAATTGTAACCAAAGAAGGAACAACAACATTTGATTACGATACAAATAATATAATAACAAAAATTACAGATGTTACAGGGCTATCTATTGTTTATGATTATTATAGTGGAAATTCAAAGAAAGTAAAAAAAGTAACACAATATGGATTAAATAATAAAGAAGGTCAAAGTTTTACTCTTGATTATCAATTGTTTAGCACAAAAATAGTCGATAATAAAAATAAAATTACAAATAATATTTATAATTATTATGGTAATTTAATATCTTCAAATAGTATGGCAGATGGAGTTAACATAAATGATGCTTATTCAATAACAAGAACTTATGGAAATGAAAGTGAGAATAAGAATAAAATATTATCAAATACAATTCCTATAAAATTTTCAAAAAACATGTGTGGATTAACAAATTATGCTAATTTAGATGGTTATACAGTTTTTTCAAATAATATGGGAATGTCAGATCATTATGATGAAACTTTTAATGGAGTAAGTTTAGTAGAATTTGCAAGTGATAATATAATTCAGAATTCTTTAACAGGATTTTCGCTAGATGAAATTACAGATTATACAGTAAGTTTATATGTTAAAACAACATTATCAGCAAAGATTCGTTTTTATTTATTTGACACAAATGAAACAGTATATGAAAAAGAATTTAAAAAGAACGATGACTATGAAAAAATTGTTTTTACATTTAATAGGTCAGTTGATACTGATTTAATGATGAGAATAATTCATGAAGAACCATGTGCAACATATATTGGTGATATAAAAATAGAAAAAGGCGTTATAGAAAATGACTATAACATAATAGAAAATCCAGATTTTAAAAAAGAAACAAGTAACTGGAATTTAACTGCTTCTGCATTAGATACTGAAGTTGAACCAAATGTTAGTGATGTATTTGAAGTTGTTAACATTGATAGCAATGGTAATAAAGCCTTAAAAGTAAATATGCAATCTTACAATATGAGTGACGTTGTAAAAGAAATAGAAGTTAAAGGAAAGAAAGATGATTTATATTATTTGGGATTTTGGTATAAAAATAATGGTGTAGAAACAGGAATTGACCCAACTACTGGTTATGATCCTAGTGGATCAATTGTTGGAAATACAGTGAGTGTTTATTTTAAACCTGTTGATGGTGAGATAGAACAATGTGTTCCAGCATACCCTTTGTATAGTAATAAAGATAATTGGCAATATTTTTATGCTTTATTTGCTCCAATTAAAGATTATAACAAAATTATAATTCGTCTACATCAAGGAAGAGATCAAGGTGATTTATATTTAACTAATTTCTCTTTATTTAAGAAAATTAAAACAAATAGATATGAATATGATGAATATGGAAATATAACACAAGTTAAAGATATAAAAGAGTCTGATGTATTTAATTATGATAAAAATAATGAACTAATTAGTGCAACAAATCCAAGAGGAAAAAATTATAAGGTTGAATATGATAATAACATTACAGATAGAGTTATAAGAGCAATTTCATCAACTGGTATCTCAAATAAAGTAGTATATGATGATTTTGGAAATCCAATTCAGACTAAAATTTCAAAGGATTATAGTGAAGAAATAACAACTGGATATTATAAGATTAGACAAAAGGGAACTAATAAATACTTAAAAATACAGGATAATAATTTAACATTAAAGTACGATTATTGTAGTAATACAACTTTTAAAGTTGAAAAGATAGATGATTCATACAAAATAAGTGATGCTGTAATAGCAAATAAATATTTAGTAGAGTTAAATAATAAAATAATACTTGATACCCTTGGAAACTGCTTGTTTAAAATAGAACAAAATCAAAATGCAAGTTATCACATTTATATTTTAGATGATAAAGATAATAAAAAATATTTAAAATGGGTTGATAATACTTTTGAGTTTGTAAGTGATTATTCAGATATCGAAGAGAATTATTTGTATGAGTTCTATTTTGAAGATGCCTCAAGATTATTTATTCAACAAGAAGCAATGTATTCAAGTGATGGAAGATTTGTTGAAAGTGTTAAAGATAGTTTGTTAAATGAGATAAAATATACTAGAAATAAAACAAAAGGACTTGTCGAGAAGAAAACGAATGCAAAGGGAATAGAAACATCATACTTGTATAATGATAAAAATCAGATAACAAAAATAAAACAAGGTAATAAAGAAATACAATATAATTATAACAGCCAAAATCAGTTGTCAGAAATAATTCAAGGAAACAAAACCTATAAATTTACATACGATGAATTTCTACATAAAAATAACATTAAAATAAATAACAGAAATTTAATTACATATACATATGAAGAAAACAATGGAAATTTATTATCTTCTACGTATGGGAATAATTCTGTTATCAATTTTCAATATGATGAATTTGATCGAGTAAAAAAAGTAAAAAAAGATAATAATGAATATGAATATTTATATAACAATAATGGGGATATACATAGATTATCTGAAAATGATGGCGAGTCATTTTTCTTGTATGATGAAGATAAAAGATTAAAAAAATACACTGATACTAGATATTATACAATTACTTATGAAGATGAAGAGAATAATATAGTAACTGATAGGAAAAATAATAATTTTAATATTGAATACTATTATGATAATGATAATAATATTACAAAACAAAAACTAAGCCTTGATAATGAATCGCATATAATAGAAAATATATTTAATAAAGATGGTATGGTATTAGAATCTAATTTAGATAGTACAAAGATAAAATACACTTATGATGAATTATTAAGAGTTACTAATAAAAATATTAATAATAACTATGAAACAAAGTATGAGTATCTTTCAATTGGAAACAGAACTTCAGCAATAATAAAATCAATTACTAATGGAAATAAAAAGTATTCATATAAGTATGATAAGTTATATAATATTACCGATATCTATTTAAATAATAATCTAATAAATCACTATGAATATGATGATTATAATGAGTTAATTAGTGATGAAGATTATGTAAATAATATTAAAACGGAATATACTTATGATAACGAAGGAAATATTCTAACAAAAGTTAAGAAAAATATATCTACAAATGAAAGTATTACTACTGATACATATGAATATAATGATTCATCATGGGAAGACCTATTAACAAAATATAATGATGAATTAATAACATATGATGAAATTGGAAATCCTTTGACAATTGGAAGTAAAAAGCTTACATGGATAAATGGTAGGCAATTGAATACATACAAAGATAGTAACATTTCAGTTTCATACAAATATAATATAAATGGAATTAGAACAAAGAAAACAATAAATGGGGTGGATACAGACTATTTCATAGAGAATAATTTAATAATATATGAAAAAACTGGTGGTAATATAATATACTATTTATATGATGATGGTGATATTATTGGACTAAAATATAATAATATGGTATATTATTATCTAAAGAACATACAGGGAGATATAGTGGGTATTATTGACTCTAATTATCAGATAGTTGCGCGTTATGAGTATGATTCAATGGGAACCATTTTGAGTATTAAGAATTCTTGTGGTCAAGAAATAACTAATCCATCTAATGTAGCTATTGTTAATCCGTTTAGATATAGAGGATACTATTATGATAAAGAAACAGAACTTTATTATTTAAATTCTCGATATTATAATCCGATGTGGGGAAGGTTTTTAAATGCTGATGGATTAATATACTTAGAACAAAGTATTATGGTATGTAACTTATTTGCTTATACTGCTAATAATTTTATTAATCATTCAGATAAAAATGGAAAGTGGTTTTTACTTGATTTCCTTGAAGGATTGCTTGAAGAAGCTGTTAATTTTGTTGAATCAACTTTTGACTATAGTGCAAATAAATATGGAGTAAAAAATGTTGAACCACCAATCAAAAATAAAAAAAGAAAAGCCGCAAAGCCAAGCCCAACTTATTATTCAATTAATAAAATAATTGATAATAGCAAATTAACTTGCAATGTTGGCGCATCATATAGTTCAGGTAAAACGTATGCTTCTGTAAACTATACTAGAGAAATAGCACCTAATTCAAACATAAATAAATCATCTGTTAGTTTCGGAGCCGGAATAACTGAATCTGCAAGCATTTTTGGCCCTTTGTCATTAAATGCCTCATTTAAATTTGAAACCAAAATAAGAGATCTTACTGATTTAGTTTATCCAAGATATTATTCACCATACACTTCATCGATAAGTGGTGGATTTAATGGACTAAATTACAATTTTTATGCTCCTGTGTATTCTAATAATGGTCAAATGAACTTTAATACAGCGGTTGGTTTTGATTATGGCGTTGAATATACTATAGAGTGGGATGAATAGACAATGATAAAAATTATAATTGATATTATTTTGATAATTATTACAATTTTTTTTAAAAGATTTATGGAATTTTCTTATAATCACATGTTGCTCAAAAGACAGCCTCTTCCAGAATCTTTATTTGGGAAAATATTGTTTTATGTAGTAGTTAGAGTTTTCTTGTTTGTTGCTGCAATAATTGATATTTTAACTGAAATAAGAGTAATAAAATAATATTTAATAATAATTTTTGGAGTAAAATATGGAGTACATATGAAATAACTTATATGTTAATTGTAAGCGTAGTAACATATATTCTAGGTATCATTAAATAAATTTTTTTAGGAACTTTTTCTAATAGATTTATTTCAATTCAAAATGTAATAATAGTGCTTATTAGTGGATTTGCTATTTTGCAAATAAAGATATATAAATAATTATGTATATAACAGAAGAAGTGTTAGAAAAAAATAAAATTTTTAATGCTTCTTCTGATACATTTGGTTTCGATTGTGTGTGTTTAATAAAAGGTTTGCTTTGGGGATGGAATGGGAATACTAATCGTGTATATGGTGGAGCAAAATATGCTTCTAATGGCATTCCAGATTATAATGCAGATCAAATGATTAAACAATGTACATCTTTATCAACTGATTTTAGTAAAATTGAAATAGGAGAAGTTGTACATATTCCAGGACACATAGGGATATATGTTGGTGATGGATTAATTGTTGAGTGTACACCAATTTGGAATGACAAAATTCAATTAACTTCATTATTAAATGTTGGTAAGAAACAAGGCTATAATGGTAGAATATGGAATGAAGATGGTAAATTAAAGTATATCGAATATATATTGATTCCAACATTATTAAAAAGACAATCGAAGAACTTGCAAAAAAAGTAATTGAAGGTAAGTGGAGAAATGGAAAATTAAAAAAAATATAACAGTTGGAATATTTCCAACTGTCAGGCTGTAGAAAGAGCCATTTAAAAGATGGCTTTTTGTTAGATTATAATACCTTTAAAGATCACACTAAATAAAAATAAATCATAAATATGATAAAATTTATTTAGAAAGAACTTTGGAGGTGTTTTTTATTAATAAGGTTGATCCATTCATTTAATTCCCTTTTATTTTGTACTTTCATAAGCTTTTAAAACAATATCACTATTTGTATATTTAAGAAGTGACTCAAATACACCAACATCATCCCAAAGAAAGTCACATTTTATCATATTTATTCCTTTTGTCTTTTCATAAATTGCATAAGCAGTAGATAAAGGACTACATTTATGATATTCAAAAGCAATATCTTTATTATTATCCATAGCAACCTTTAATCTCTTGTAGTCATCTGGTAGAATATTCTTATAAAGTAAAAGCATATAATCGATATTAAAACAACTTATATCGCTACTCCAATAATAATTCTTAGAATTAAAATAATATGTAGCGGTATCCTTATCAGGTTTTTCTTTAAATTCTGTAATTAAAGAAATATTATTTCCTTTAGAATCACATTTTAAATATCCATATCTTTCAAGAGGTTCAGTAGGTTTTATTCCAAATAAAACTAAATCATTGTTTTCAACAACGTGTTTATAAGCTTTATCTAAAGTTTTAACAAATAACATAGTATCAGGAATATAGTGATCAGCTGGAAAAATAAATAAAGTAGAATCTTGTCTTATCTTTTTAATATATAAACAAGAATATAAAACACATGGAGCAGTACTTCTTTGTTCTGGCTCAATTATAATATTTTCATCATTAACAAATGGAAGTAACTCCTTAATAAAATGACGATATTCAATAGGTAAAATAAAGAATATATTATCTTTTTCAATATACTTATTAACTCTTTCATAAGTAAGTTCTAATAAAGTCTTTTGATTAAACATTTTAACAAATTGTTTTGGTCTTTCTTTAGTAGATAAAGGATAAAGTCTTGATCCACAACCTCCACATGTGATAAGTGCACATTTCATATTAACCCCCACTTTCAAGCCACATATTATAACACTATTAATAATAAAAGTAAATTATTAAAAAAGTGTTATTATATTCTATGCTAATAAAGTAAAAAAAATAATAGCAATCATTTTACTTGCTATTATTAATTTTTTTAACTAAAGATTTTCCTTTATTATTAGTACGTGATGCTAATATAACATTAATTTCTTCTAAATCTTTATCTTCTTTATCAAAATTTATATCATCAAAAACTTTTGGACATGATAACTTTGAAACACCATCTTCAACAACCCATCCATGTGGTAGTTCATATACTTCAAAGAAATCAGAAGATAGAGAATAATGAAGTAATCTAGTTCCATTAGAAATTACTTTGTAGTATTCATTAAACTCAAAGTTTCCACTACAATTTTTATGAGAAAGTCCGGAAAATAAACCATCTCTTACGCTCTTACCATCAAAATTGCAACCAGTTACATCTCTAATAATATTAACATTAGTACTTACTACTACGTTATCTTTATCTTGAATGCTAACTTTACTTTCAAAATTACCATTATCAAGCATAGTAAAACGCATTATTGATTTACAATATATTTGTTTTAATTTTTCATAATCCCAGAAATAATTATAATCTTTTCCTTCGTAAACATGGAATGTTCCTTGAATAGTCCCTCTTAAATCATAAACACGGAGAGAAGTAATATCAAAATCTTCAACACCATATCTACTACAACTATATTTATATCCAGTAGTTAAATCTGAATAAGAATCTGTTTTAGGAGCAATATTAGATCCTTCTGGTCTTAACAATCCATCTACAAACATAGATTGATTAAAATAAGATTCGAGGTCTTTTTTTTCCTTTGCTAATTCTTCTTTTGACATAATAAATTCCTCCCAACTGTCAAGCAGACGCTATTATACATCAAATTTTAAATAAAATCTACATAATTAAAAAAAATAATAGATTATTTTTCTATTATTTTATTCTCTATATCTAAAAGTGTATATTTATTTTCAAGTTCTTTTTTTAAACTGTCGTCACATAGAACAATATATTTAACTTTATCAGTGTATTCTTTAACATAATTTTCTTTTACTAAATGTTCAACATCTTTTTGCTCTTCATAGCTTACTTCAAGAGTTACTTTATATCCACTAACAAGTTCATAAAAAGAAAGGGTAGAAAGAGTATTTAAAACAGCTTTTCTATAAGCCCTAACAAGCCCACCAGCACCCAGCTTAATACCACCAAAGTATCTTATTACAACACATAAAACATTGTTTAAAAGATATTTATTTAAAGTATCCATAATAGGAACACCAGCAGTACCACCAGGTTCACCATCATCACTAGACTTTCTGTTATCATCGATAATATAGGCATAACAATAATGACTTGCTTCTTTATATTTAATTCTCATTTGATCTAATAGATTTTTTACTTCAGAAACATCGCTAACTCTTATTAACTCACAAATAAATCTTGACTTATTAATAACAGTTTCATAAGACTTATTTTCCTTAATAGATTTCATAAAATCACCACCTAAATTATATAATATTTTAAAAAAATAACAAACAAAAAGAATAAATAACACTTAATAATCTATAATATATATGAATATCAACGTAGATATTATATTATTCTTAATTTTATGATATACTTTTTTTGGTGATAAATATGGATGAAATAAAAAAGCACATACATGAAAAACTATCTTTAGTACCAGAGCTTCCAGGAAGTTACCAAATGAAAAATAAAGATGGAATAATAATCTATGTTGGAAAAGCTAAAAACCTTAAAAGAAGATTAAAAAGTTACTTTACAAGAACAGTTACAGGAAAAACTTTAATGCTTGTAAACGATATAGTAGATTTCGAGTATATTGTAACAAATACTGAGTTAGAATCCCTAATTCTTGAAATAACTTTAATTAAAAAATATGATCCTAAATATAATATTCTTTTAAAAGATGATAAAAGCTATCCATATATTGAACTAACAGATGAAGAATACCCTAAAGTACAAGTTGTAAGAAATTTAAATAGAAAGAAAAATAAATCTAAAAATAAGTATTTTGGACCATACCCAAATGTTTCTGCAGCAAGAAAGACAGTTGATGTAATTAATAGAGTGTATCCTTTAAGAAAATGTGTTCATCTAGGAAAAGACATATGTCTTTATTATCATATTGGTGAATGTCTAGGCTACTGCAAAGAAGAAATGATAGACAAAAATAAATTAATAGAAATGAAACAAGAAATAACATCATTTTTAAATGGTAATAAAGAAATAATAACTAAAAGACTCGAAGAGGATATGAATAGAGCAAGTGATAACCTAGACTTTGAAAAAGCTCTTGAATACAAGAAAATGCTAGAGGACATTAATATCACTCTTGCAAAACAAAGAATAGATTTAAATAAAAATTATAACTTTGACTTATTTGGTTACTATAACGAAAAAAATTATCTTTCAGTTGAGGTATTCTTTATAAGAGAGGGAATTTTATTTGGACATCATCACGATATATTTAACTATTATGGTGAAGTTGAAGAATCAGTCTTAGAATATATTATTAAATACTATCAAAAAGGTAATTTAGTTCCAAAAGAAATAATGATACCTAGTGAAATAGATAGTGAACTATTATCTTCTTACTTAAATACAAAAGTAAATACTCCGATTAAAGGTGACATAAAAAATCTACTAAATCTTGCTGGATCAAATGCTAAGATGTCACTAGAAGAAAAGATGGCAACATTAAAAAGAAATGATGATGCCCGTCTTGCAGCATTAAATGATTTAGAAAAAGCCTTAGGCTTTAAAGTACATAGAATTGAAACATTTGATAACTCTCATCTTTTTGGAACGTTTTACGTCTCTGGAATGGTTGTGTTTGATGACTTTATACCAAATAAAAATTTATATCGTAAATTTAAAATCAGTACAGATGTAAAAGATGACTTGAAAGCGATGAAAGAAGTAATTTATAGAAGATACTTCAAAGTCTTAATGGAAGACTTAGATAAACCAGACTTAATAATAGTAGATGGTGGTGAAACACAAGTAAGTGTTGCTAAAGAAATAATTGATTCTTTAGGCCTTGATATAAAAATAATAGGGCTAAAGAAAAATGATAAACATAGAACTAGTAGCATTATCGATTGGAATTTAAAAGAAATTGAAATTGATCCAAAAAGCAATCTTTTCTTATTCCTAACAAGAATACAAGATGAAGTTCATAACTATGCCATTAACTATCATAGAACAATAAAATCCCATGGTATGTTATCAAGTGTGTTGAGTATGGTTGAAGGAATAGGAGAAGTAAGAAAAAAAGAATTATTAAGAAAATATGGCTCACTTAAGAAAATAAAAGAAGCAAATAAAGAAGAACTAGAAAGTATATTATCAAAACAAGTGGCTGATAACTTAATAACTTATTTAAAAAATATTGAATCATAAATTGATATTTACACTTTTATATAGTATAATTCATAACAGAAAGGATAAAGATGTATGGATAAATTATTGAAGAAAAAGAAAGAATTAATAATAGGGGGAGTTTTATTATTAGCAGTTATATTATGTATTGTATTTTTAGTAACAAATGGTAAAGATAAAAAGGAAAAAAACAATGATAATAACATAGAAGACACCAATAAAGCACCACAAGACGTTGTATTTACTGAAGAAGATTTAAAAAGTGCTTATGGAGTAAGTAAAGAAGATGCTATTAATTTGGTAAAACCTTTATTTAATAGTGATAACTTTGAATATACGGCTGTTGTAACAAATAAAGCAAAATATCTAGTTACTGTAAAAAATACTATTTCAAAAAAAGAATACAAATTTGAAGTTGATCCAGTAACAAAATCATATTACGAAATAGAGAAATAAGTATGGGTAAAATTGAAGTAATGAGTGAAAACTTAGCTAATAAAATTGCAGCAGGAGAAGTAGTAGAAAAATGTATGAATGTTGTAAAAGAATTAGTTGAGAATTCAATTGATGCCAAAGCAACACAAATAAAAATAAATCTAGTTGATAGTGGTGTTAAAGAAATTACGATAATCGATGATGGAATAGGGATGGACAAAGAAGATGCCATCCTTGCTTTTTCAAGACATGCAACAAGTAAAGTTAAAAACCTAGAAGATTTATTTTATGTAAGCAGTTTAGGTTTTAGAGGAGAAGCACTCCCATCAATTGCAGCAGTAAGTCTAGTAGACCTTAAAACAAGTAATGGTGAAGTAGGAACAGAAGTAATAATCGATGGTGGTGAAATTAAAGAAGTTAAGCAGGCAGATTTAAAAAAAGGAACAAGAATAACAGTAAAGAACCTATTTTATAACACACCTGTAAGATTGAAATACTTAAAAAACTTACATATAGAACTAGCTAATACAAGTGAATATATAAATAAAATGGCACTATCGTTTCCTAATGTTAAATTTACTTTAACAAACAACGAAAAAGTTATATTTAATAGTGATGGATCTGGTAATTTACTAAAAGTAATTGGAAATGTCTATGGAATGGATTTAACCAAAAAAATGATTCCAATAGAAAACAGTAATGATGATTATGATATAAATGGTTATATATGTTATCCAGATGTCTGCAGAAGTTCTAAAAATAATATTAATATATTAGTTAATGGAAGAGTAATTAAAAATACCGAAATAAACAAAATAATTATGGAAGCATATTTTAATCATATGCATGAAGGAAAATACCCAATAGTAGTATTAAATATCAATGTTGATCCAATATTAATAGATGTTAATGTTCATCCAACAAAAATGGATATCAAGTTTTCTAAAATGGATACTTTAAAAGAATTGATTCTAACTACAATAAATAGTAAATTAAATAGCTTAAGTCTAATACCTCAAGTTGAAATAAAAGATGAAAAAGAAGATTATATCTATAATGAAGAACAAAAAAATGAAAGCGAAGAATTAACTCTTGATTTAACTGATTATGAAGTAAATGACACTAAAGAAATTTATACTAAACCAGTTTTTAAAGAAGAAATAAAAGAAACAAGTGAAACAAAAGAAGACAAAATTATAGATCTGCAAGAAGTAAGATTAAAAAAAATGAGACCTATTGGGGCAATACATGCTACGTTTATAGTAGCAGAAAATGAAGATGGAATGTATTTAATCGATCAACATGCTGCAGCAGAACGTATTAATTATGAAATCTATCTTGAAAAATTATCAAGTAATGACAACAAAAAAATAGATTTATTAGTTCCAATAAAAATAGAATTAACTTCTAAAGAATTTATTATAATAAAAGAAAATTTTGAGCTTTTAAACTCTTTAGGATTTGACGTTGAAGAATTTGGAATAAATACAATTGTTATAAGAAGTCATCCATATTGGTTAGATTTTAAATATGCAGAAGATTCAATAAGAAAGATTATTGAAATAATAATCTCTACTGAATCATTTGATAAAGAGAAATTTATTGATAGAGTTGCAGCAAGTGTAGCATGTAAAGCATCTATTAAAGCTAATCAAGTAATATCAATAGAAGAAATGCAGGATTTACTAAATAGATTAAGATATACTAAAAATCCATTTAACTGTGCTCATGGAAGACCTACAATAATAAGTTATTCTTCATATGAACTAGATAAAATGTTTAAACGAATTTTAGATTAAATTCAATGTATATATGATATAAAATGAATATTTAAAAAAAGTTAATATTTTATTAATTGAATTCCATAAGAAATTTAAATTTACAAATTTGTAAAAAGAA
>OJLA01001357.1_pt1 | contig 16943 bp, 21 predicted proteins | sample 1596611 | NCBI WGS metagenome assembly OJLA01 (sample SAMEA4350168, study PRJEB24818) | metagenome | biome: human; feature: gut; material: faeces | place: Denmark | collected 2013-09
ATAGTAAACTGTGCTTTATCCTTAATTCTTTCATATATTTCTTTTTCAGATGAGGCTTTTTGATTATAAGTCATCTCTTTTATAATATCTAGGTCATTTGGTAAATATACTTTATCCACTTTATATTTTTCTTTTATTTCTGTTTGTTCTTTATCGATATATTCTTCTAACAAGTCTTTATTTTCTATGTATCCAATTGTTTCTCCCTGTAAATATACATGATATAGCTCAACTGGAGTTTTTGGTTTAGTATAACCTACAAAAAATACACATGAACTAATTACTAGTGCTAGAAGAGCATAAAAAATATCCTTCTTATTCATTAGCTTCTCCTTTTTGGTCTTCAAAGACTGAGAAGAATTTAGATATATCTTTCTTAAACCTTAGTGGTACTGTTCCTGTTGCTCCGTTACGATGTTTTGCAATTATGAATTCTAGATCACTTACTTGATCTTTTGTATCTAACTCTTTTTTATAATAGTCTTCTCTATATAAGAATACAACAATATCGGCATCCTGCTCTATTGCTCCTGATTCTCTTAAGTCACTTAAGATAGGTCTTGGATTTTCTTTTCTTTGTTCAGCTGAACGAGATAACTGGGCAAGTGCTACTACTGGAACTTTTAATTCTAGTGACATTAGTTTTAGTGCTCTTGATATATCTGATACTTCTTGTTGTCTATTTCCACCATAATTTGCTGCTGATGTTATTAGCTGTAAGTAGTCTATGATTACTAAATCAAGACCTTTTTCTGAATTTGCCAACCTTCTACATTTACTTCTTATTTCTCCTATTGTAATTCCTGGTGTGTCATCTATAAAAAGATTTGTCTTTTCAAGTTTTGCATAAGCTTCGTTTACTTTATCCCAGTCATTTTGAAGCTGTCCTGTGGCAAGCTTATAACCTTCAACATGTCCGATACACGCAATCATTCTTGATGCTAAACTTTCAGCGCTCATTTCTAGGTTGAATACTGCTACTGTTGCATTTGAGTTAATTGCTGCATTTGTCGCTAAATTTAAAGCCCAAGCACTTTTTCCTACAGCTGGACGAGCAGCTATTATTATTAACTCTCCTTCATGAAGACCCGTTGTAAGCTTGTCTATTCTTTCCCAACCAGTTGAAAGACCTGTTACATCACCATCTTGTGTAGAAAGTTTTTCAAGGTTTGCTTTTGTAGAAGCTATAACTTCTTTAATATCTCTAAACTCAGTAGTCCTTCTTCCGTTTACTACACTTAATATTTTTCTTTCTGCTTCATCAAGAATTGTATTGATATCAACTGACTTATCATAAGCATTTGTTGCAATATCAGTTGAAACATCTATTAGCCTTCTTTGTAGAGCTGTTTCTTCAACTATTTTTATATATTGCTCTACATTGGCTGCAGTTGGAACGATATTAAATATTTCTGTTAAATATTCAATTCCTCCAACTTGATCTAACAATTCTTTATTTTTTAGTTCTGTTGTTACAGTTGTTGCATCTAAAGGAATTCCTTTATTATGCATTTCTTGCATTGTAGAAAATATTTTGGAGTTATTGTCAAAGTAAAAGGACTGTGGTTGTAACTCATCACATGCTTTTTGAAGAGCAAAACTAGATAGGAACATAGATCCTAAGACTGATTGTTCTGCCACCATATTACTAGGTATTTCTTTTACTGCCAAATTAATCACCTACTTTTCCAATTTTACTTTTACTATTCCTACTACATCCTTATAAAGAACTATCTCAACATTGTGGTATCCAATTGAAGATAATCCTTCATCAAGGTTAATTTGCTTTTTATCAATTATTATTTTCTTCTTTTCAAGTTCTTCTTTTATTTGTTTTGTACTTATACTTCCAAAGACTCTATCTTGTGCTCCTGTTTTAACTTTAAACACTAACTCAATTTCTGTTAACTTTTTCTTTGTTTCTTCTGCTTCTTTTCTTAGTTTGGCATCCTGTGCTTCTTCTTCTTTCTTTTCAGCTTGATAATTGCTATATGTTTGTTCAGTTAATTTTTGAGCATACCCCTTTTTAATCAAGAAGTTTTCAGCATAACCATCCTTAACTTCTTTAATTTCTCCTCTTTTACCTTGTCCTCTAAGGTCTTTAATAAAAATTACTTTCATATGTTCTCCTTTCTAATTTAGAGATTTAATAATATTATATAATTCTTTTTCTACTTCTCTAAGATTTTTATTTTCAATGTAGGCTCCTGCTTCATTTTCATCTCCGCCACCATTAAAATGTTCTAGTATTTTCCCAACATTTATCTTTCCAAGAGATCTAGCACTTACCCCTGTTGCATTGTTTTCTAGCTTTCCTACTACAAAAGATGCTTCTATTTTATCAAATTGCAAAAGTGCATCAGATATTTTAGCAAGGTCTTCTCTTCTATATTTAACAGTTGATTTTCCTATTGATATTGCTATATTTTTTATCTGTTTAACATTTGTTATTACTTTTTGTCTTTCGACATAGCTTTTTATATCTTGCTTTAACAAATACTGAACGTATTGTGGATTTGCACCTTGCTCTGCTAAAAGATAACTTGCTTTGTATGTATCTTTTGTTGTCTTTATAACAAAGTTGTTTGTATCTAATACTATACCTGCTAGTAATAGGGTTGCAATTTGCTTATTTAGTGTAATTTTTTCTTGATAAAGAAACTCTGTCATCATTTCACATGTACTCGATGTATCTTCATCTATTATTACTAATCCCTTTTTTATCGTATTTTTGTTAACATCATGATGATCTATTACAATAACATTGTCAATTAAATCTAGTAAATGACTATCTTGTAATAAATAATCTTTACTAGTATCAACTACAATTAAAAGACTATTATCATTTATTTTATTTTTTATTTTAGAGCTTCTTTTGATAACATATTTATCTTTTATTTCATTTAAAACTTTATTAACACCTTTTTCTTTTCTAATATCGTTAATAATTACTGTAGCTCTTTTTCCTCTTGCTTTAACATATTCGTACACTCCGATAGCACTACCTAAAGCATCTAGGTCTAAATACCTATGTGCAGTTATGAATATATTAGATGCATTATCTATCATCTCATTTATTTTTGTTGTGTAATCTAATAATTTCATAGACCCTCCATTTCCTATATTATACAATGATAGACGATAAAATAAAAGAAAAGATTACACTCTTTTCTTTGTCTTAAAATGTGTTCTTACTAATATTGTCTTTCTATTTCCAATGAAAAATCCCAAAAGAAAAAACAATGTAAAATAGATGTGAATGCTTCCGTAGTTTATTAAATACATTATATAGAAAAATAGAATTGTTAGGCTAACATTAAATACAATATTGGTTATTGTTCTAAATACTTTGTTATGGCAATACAAAAATGCATAAAAAAGATTATATAGTAATGAGTAAAATAGTCCGTAGACTAATGATACAATCAATGATTGTATTTGCGTTTCTAAATTCATTATTTAAATAACCTATTAAATATTCCTTGGCTATCTTTTGATTTTGTCTCTTCTATATAATCCATAGAGTTTATTTTTCCTTTAATTGAAACGTTACCTTGCATTGTATCTAGTTTAATAAGTTCTAGGTCTTCTCCTTTTACTACAAGAAAGCCCATTGTTGTTTCCATCAAAAATTCTTCTTCATCAAAATTTTCAATTTTTTTTACACCTGATACAAGTAGATTTTTTCGTTCTGCTAATGATATTCCATGATTATAGTTTGTAATTACACTATCTATTTTTTCCATACTAGTCCTCCTATTAAAATATATGACTAGTACAAGTTATTATGCAAAAGATTAAAATAAATATTTTTAACCACTTTGGCGTCATCACTCAAATATTCTACTTTATTGAGAAGTATCATCTATTATTTATAGACTTAAACTCCAACATTTTTTAAAAAATTTTATATATGCATAATAGATTATGTTATAAAGTTTGCTATAAAATAAAAAGACCATTTGGTCTTTTATTATTCTTATTCAGTTTCTTCTGCTTCTTCGTATGCTTTAAGAATCTTTTCTTCGAACATAGCTCTGATTTCAGGATTGATTGGGTGTACAATATCACGATGAACTGTTACTGTTTCTCCTTCTTCATTCTCAACTTCTCTAGAAGTGCTAGGCATAGCTATAAACAATCCGTTTTTTCCTTCAATGATACGAATGTTGTGAATTGCAAGACCATTGTCAATGACAACAGAAGCTCTACCCTTCATATGAGAACCTTCGCGTTCTTCTCTTTTAACTCTTACTGATGTAATCTCCATTAGAATCCTCCCCATCCATAAAGTTTCTATAACCTTATAATATAATCGTAATATAAAATGCAAGAAAATGCAAACAATTTATATAAAAATTTGTAGTGTTTTATTAATAACATCATTATAAGAAAATGATTTAATTGAATTTGAGTCTTTTATTTTTATTGTAAATATTGAGTTATAAGTGTTTTCTATGGTTCCATAAAACTCTTCTATCTGATTTCTAGAACCATTATATTTAAATCTAACTAACTTACCACGATACTTCTCTATTTCTTCAATCATCCTCTGTTTATTCATCTTGGATACCCCTGATACATAGTTCCATTAGTTATTATTCCACCAAATCCTTCCTCCTTATATTTAGTGCTATTAATTATTTCAATCAAATCCAGAGGTTTATTTTTATCTGATAATGCTATTTTACTTGCAATAATACCAGGATCTAGTGCATGTATGTTTATTCTTTTTGGACTACTTGCAAAATTTGCACCTGCTTTTATAAGTTCCTCGTAGTTTGATTGGCAAGCACCTGCGATTATTATTAATTTATCGTGGCTTTTTTCGTATTGTCTTGCTTTATAAATACTATTTATGAAATTTTTGCTGTTTTTATATTCTCTATTTCCAATCAATGCATCATGTCCTGTTATTACTAAGATATCTGGATTAATTTTATTTAAATAATCTGTTATAACATTTTCTATTTCTTTTTCATCTATTACAATTCCATAAGACATTATATGCATTTTTTTATAAAGTTTCATACATCTTTCTAAATACTCTTTATCTGCATCAATATGCAGTATTTTACCAGGAAGATAAAAATACTCTCCTCTATCTAGCCTGGTATTCTGAAATATTTCTTCTAGCCGTTCATCATCGTCGTTAAGAAGTTCTATTTCTTTTTTTAAATCAGTTAAATCACTATCTGCAATAAGTCTTTCTTCTACTCCTTCAAGTATTGCAGTTTTTCCCTCTATTCTTTTTATCTTAAATACAATATCATTGTTGTGAGAGTTTCTACTTACGTAATCTCCAATTGAAAAAAGCATATAATCATCTCCTTTAAGATTATATGCATTTACTTTAAATAATTATTACAATTTTATAATTCATTACTCATATGTACAAATACTTCAAGTGGTATGTTTTCTGCTCTTACATCACTAGGTAAATTGTGTTTTTCCAAAACTTTTTCTATTTTTGTAAAATCATAATTTCTTAGGTTATTTTTTAATGTTTTTCTTTTTTGAGTAAAAGACTCTCTTATTAATTTAAAAAATAACTCTTTGTTTTTTACTGGTATTTGATTTGTTTTCTTTGTAAGAGATATTATTATGCTATCGACATTTGGTGTTGGAAAGAAACAGTGTCTTGAAACTACAAATTCTTTTTTTATGTCAAAATAGTAATTTAAAAATACTGTGATAGAAGAATAATCTCTAGTACCTATTTTAGCACTAAAACGTTCTCCTACTTCTTTTTGAACCATAAATACCATTTTATCTATGTCTAATTCTTCTTCTATTAGCTTATTTATTATTGGTGTTGTTATATAGTATGGAAGATTTGCTACTACATATAATTTATTGTATTTATATTCTTTTAAGTCTTGTGTTAAATCTCTATTTAAAAAATCATCTATAATTAAATTAAAATCGTCATCTTGAAACTTTTCTCTTAGTCTTTCTTCTAAATCTTTATCTATTTCGTATGCTAAAACCTTTGATTTCTTTAGTATTTCTTCAGTTAAAGCTCCAGCACCTGGACCAACCTCTATTATCAAATCATCTTTGTTGGATGGCGCAAGTTCTGCTATTTTCTTTAAAATGTTTTTATCCTTTAAAAAGTTTTGACCAAATTTTTTCTTAAAATTATGTTCTATCATATTTCTTCCTTTTAAAAAAACCTGAATAAATTCAGATTTATCTTTTTTTTGTTATTTTAACATCTATCATATTTCTTCCCATGTAACCACGATCGATTACACTTGCACGATCTTTTACAAATAAGTCAATTCGTTCATCTCTATAACATGCTCCACATGTGTCTAGGATAATTCCTTGATATACTTCTCCATCTATTGTCAAGTTAACTTCATCGTAATATTTAAAATATGTTTTACCAGGCTTTGTTCCAAATTTGTTTTGTAAATATGTAGTTGCTGCTGCTAAAACTAACTTTCCTTTGTATGTATACCAACCTTTTTCATTTACTCCAAATTCCCATGCACAGAATCCTGCTCCTGTACACTCACCTGTATTTAATTCATCATTTGCATAATATGATGTAAGACGATACTTAGTGTTTACTGGATATTTAACAACCGGTACTTCTTCTTTTTTAGGTTTAGGCGTGTATTTGTCTAACATATGTGAAGAATTAAGAGAACTTACTCCAGCAACATTATAAGTAGTTATTTTATTTTTTGATCCAAAGTTAAACAACATTATAAAAATTAATGCTACATACAAAGTATATAAAGATGCATTTCTTAGAATCTTTAATGTTCTTTTTTTTCTCATAGAATCAGCTACCTATCTTTCATATATATAAAAATCATAGCACAGATTATAATTATAGTCAATTTCACTATTTTACTTTAATTTAAAAAGAGTAATTGTGTTATTACATATAGTTTTTTCTACTTCATTTATATCTTTATCAAGAACTTCACTTATTTTTTTAGCTATTACAGGAATATACATTGGTTCGTTTTTTTCTTTTCTATATGGTTCTGGAGTAAGGTATGGACAGTCCGTTTCTAGTAAAATTCTTTCTAGTGGTATATCCTTTAAAGTTTCAGTTAGATTAGTATTTTTAAAAGTTAACACACCCCCTATACCTAAATAATATCCTAAAGAAATATACATTTTTGCATTTTCTTTATTTCCACTAAAACAGTGAATATCTCCATAGTGATTTTCTTCTTTTAGTATGTCATAAGTATCTTGAAAAGCATCTCTAGTGTGAATTACTATTGGAAGTTTTAATTCTTTTGCAATATTAATTTGCTTTCTAAATAATTTTTTCTGTTCTTCTTTATTTTCTTTTTCCCAGTGATAATCTAGCCCTATTTCTCCAATTGCAACTACTTTAGGATTTTGTGCTAGTTTTTTTAACTCTTCTAAGTCTTCATCAGTAGTTGTGTTCGTCTCGCTTGGATGATAACCAATTTCTAAATATATATTATCGTGTGATTTTGCTATTTCTATTGCTTCTTTTATTCCTTTTTTATCGCATCCGCATAGTAATAACGTTCCTACATTGTTTTCTTTTGCTTTTTTTATTACTGTTTCAACGTCTTCATAATCATCTTTTGATATATGACAATGGGTATCTATAAACATGTTTCCTCCTAAAAATTAAAAGAAAGAATATTCTTAAAGATTTGTTTTTCTTTCTTTTATTGGTTTAATATCGTCATCTGTTAATAAATATTTTATAAATAGTCCTTGAATAATTCTATCATGTTTTGAAACGACATAGTCTTTATCGCCTTCATTTTTGAGTTTTATCCAAATATGTCCTTCGTTATCTTTGTTGTTGAAATAATCTTTATCTATTACCCCAACTTGATTACACATTCTAAGGTTATAAGTAAATCCTTGACTACTCCTAACAATTAATAATAATACCTCATCATTTTCCATTGTAGCTTTTATTCCAGTTGGGATTTTTTTATTTCCCCAGATTTTATTGTAAAAGGTTCAATAGCTTCAAAATCATAACCTGCTGCATACAATGTACTTCTTTTTGGTAAATTGTATGCATCATATAATTTTTTATCATCTTTAATGTCTATTTTGAATTGTTCAAAACTTATTTTTTTCAAACTTTCTTTTTTTACTCCTTGTAAAAACAAACTCATCCATAATAGATAAGTTTGTTCTTTATGTTGTTCTTTTATTTAATTCAAGATACTTATTGTATGATTCTTTTGCCATATTTTTTAATGAATCATCTCTAAAAACTGTTTGTTCTTTGATTCTTGATATTACACTTTCGTTAAACAATATATCTACTCTTGAATGAATTCTTTCGTCTTGTTCAACAGTTTTTAATTTATATTTACTTGTTATATATAAAGAAAACTCTGTACGTATTTCTTTTTTTAGTTCTAATTCGATTTCTTCATTAATTCTATTTGTTTCAGAAGATAACTCTTCACTATATTTATCTAAGAAATTTTCATCAATTTCTTGAACTTTTTCTAGGAAATTTTCTTTTATACGTTGTTTTTTTTCTTCTATTTTGGCATTTACAATATCATTTATCTTTTTTCTTTCTCTGTATAGCATTCCTAGTAATTCTTCTTTTTTATATTTAATATCAATTTCTTGAAAATACTTTTTAAAGAATAAAAATAGTTTATTAATCTCGAGTGCTACACAATTGTCTGTTGTATTTTTTAGTGTTTCTAAATTTCTTTCCATTTCAAGTGTTAAACTGTTAAGAAAAATCTCTTTATTTTTATCCTTGAACATTTTACTAATGTCTGCGTCTATCTTATTCATCTTTCAAATATTCACCTATTTTCTTTAAATAAATATTAACAAAAATGGTGTTTTTAGTCAATATTTGCAGTTGTTTTAAAGTTTTTTATTTTTATTTTGTCTAAAATTTTTGTAAGTAGATAGATGTAATTTTCTTCTAGTTTTATCGTGTCTAGAATTAATATTAAATGGTTATTTTTCATTTGGAATCTAAACATTCTTGAAATTTGATATGCATCGACAAATAATTGCTCACCATCTATCTTATCAGACATTTCTCTAGAAAATACTAGTTCAACAGAGTTTTTAGTTTCATGTACTTCTTCAACTTCATTTTTCTTAGCTAATGCCTCAAACCATTCTTCATACATATATATTATTACTTTTTCATCAAGTTTACCAAATCTATCTTCAAGTTCTTTCTTGATTGATTCTAATTTTTCTAGTGAGTCTATTTGATTAATCTTTTTGTGAATTTCTATTTTTAAATCTGTATCATCTACATATTCATCACTAATATGCGTTTCTACATTTAATAGTGGTCTTTCATCTTTTACTGGCTCTTCTTCTACAGTTTCACCTTTTAATCTTGCAACTTCTTCATTTAATATTTTTAAGTATAGTTCAATACCTATATTATCAATAAAACCTGCTTGTTCGCTTCCTAATATATCTCCTGCACCTCTTATTGATAAATCCCTTGTGGCTATTGAAAATCCACTACCTAATTCTGTAAATTCTTTTAATACATTTAGTCTTTTTATAGCAATATCATTTAAAACTTTATTTCTGTCATACATAAGATATGCGTAAGCGATTTTATTACTTCTTCCAACTCTTCCTCTTACTTGATATAACTGACTTAAACCAAAGTAATCAGCATTTAATATTATTATCGTATTAACATTTGGAATGTCTATTCCTGTTTCAATGATAGTGGTACACAACATAATGTCATATTCATGATTAATAAACTCAAGCATTTTATTTTCTAGTTCATCTTTACCCATTTGTCCATGTGCTACAACTATTCTTGCTTCAGGAATTAGTTTTTGTATTTCTAATTTTTTTGCTTCTATTGTTTCAACTCTATTATAAAGTATGAATATTTGTCCATTTCTTGATAGTTCTTTATATACTGCATCTTTTATGATGTGATTATTTTCTTCCATAACATAAGTTTGTACAGGATATCTATCAACTGGAGGAGTCTCAATTAATGAAAGACTTCTAAGTCCTGTCATGGACATTTGTAGAGTTCTTGGTATAGGTGTTGCAGTAAGAGTTAGTACATCAACATTTTCTTTATATTCTTTTATTTTTTCTTTGTGAACAACTCCAAATCTTTGTTCCTCATCTATTACAAGAAGTCCTAAGTCTTTAGGCTTAATATCATTACTTAATAATCTATGAGTTCCAAAAACGATATCGACTTTCTTTTCTTCTAAATCACTTATTATCTGTTTTACTTCTTTTGGGGAAGTAAATCTGTTTAAAAGTCCCATGCTTACTGGGAAATTTTTAAATCTTTCTTTAGCACTTTCGTACTGTTGTTTAGACAAAATGGTTGTTGGACACAAATATAATACTTGTTTCCCATCATTTACTGCTTTGAACATGGCTCTAAAGGCTACTTCTGTTTTTCCATAACCAACATCGCCACATAAAAGTCTATCCATTGGTGTACTTGACTCCATATCTTCTTTTATCTGTTTTGATGCTAAAAGTTGATCATCAGTTGGAGTATATGCAAATTCATTTTCAAATAACTCTTGAAGTTCATCGTCTTTTCTAAATTGATGACCTTTTTTAATCTCTCTTAGTGCATATAGCTTTAATAATTTTTCAGCTATATCTTTTACTTTATTTTTTACTCTTAACTTAGTTTTTTCCCATTCAACACCACCTAATTTATTTATTTTAGGTGTTACTCCTTCTTTTCCAGTGTATTTAGATATTAACTCTATTTTCTCTACTGGAATATAAAGCTTATCTTTACCTTGATAAAGTATTTCAAGATAATCTTTTAAGAATGAGCCTTGATTTAGTGTCTTAATTCCATTGTATACACCAATACCATGAAGGCTATGAACTACGTAATCCCCTACTTCTAAGTTATTAATGTTTCTAATTTTTGAAGAGTACTTAAAATTAGTTTTATACTTTGCTTTGTTTATGTGCTTATTAAATAATTCTGTTTCTGTAAGTAGTATTATGTTTTTATAAATGAATCCTTTGTTTAAACTTTTATTAACAATATTTATTTTATTTTCAATAATATTATTAATGTTGGTTACTATGTAAGGCTCTGTTAGATATTTCGTAAAACTTTTGATTTGAAAGTCTTTCAATGCTATTACAAATGTTTTTCCCATATAAATATTACTACTTAAATATTTATTAATTGAATCTATATTCTCGTTGAAACTGTTTACTTCTTTTATGTCGAAATTTACTACATCTTGTTTACTTATACCCTCTATTATGTTATCAATAGTGTTATAGTAAATCACTAAATCGTTTTTAATGTCATCGATACTATACATGTAGTCATCTGTAAAGTCACTATCTTGATCACTATTATACTCTTTTATTTGTTCTAGCATTGTTTCATAGTTAACCAATATCTGATTATAATTTTTAAAAACTGTTATTGGTTTATCTAAGTAATCATAAATTGAATTTATTTTTCCATCTGTTAATTCTTTTAAATACTTTTGATTATTTTTTTCTGAATCGATTTCTTCATCTACAATAAATTCAGTATTTGGAAATATTCTACATTCTTTTATTTCCTCGATTGTTTTCTGACTTACTTCATCAAATAGTCTTAATGATTCAATTTCATCACCAAAGAATTCAATTCTTACAGGATGCTCATATTCTACTGGAAATATATCAAGAACATATCCTCTTACTCCTAGTTCACCGGTTTTAGTTACAATACTTTCTCTTGTATATCCAGAAGTAATTATTCCTTTTAATAATTCATCTCTTGATATTTCTTGTCCAACTTTTAAATTAATTATAGAGTTAATATAATTTTGTTTTGTTGGCAAATATCTTAAATATCCATTTAAATGCGTTACTATTATTTTTTTATCATTTGATAAAGTTTTATTTATTGTTTCAAGTCTTGATACCTTTAAATCAGGACTCATTGCAATAGATTCACTTGTTAAGAAGTCATCCATTGGGAATAAATATGATTTATTTGTGTAACTTGATAAAAAGTTATTTAAAATATTTGCCTCATATAATGTCGATGTTACAATTAGTATATTTTTGTTACTTTCATCAAGAAGTTTATTAATGTACAACGAAAAGAATTCGTCGTTTAGTCCGACCAATCCTATTTTTTTACCTTCTTTTATTGTAATTAAATCTTTTAGTAAATCCATTTTAATCCCTTTTTAATTATACTTGCACATTAACTTGTCGAAATCTGTTAAAAGAAAGTCATTAAGTATGTTATTGACTGTTTCTTTTAGATTATCTAAAGTTTCTTTTTCTTCTTTACTGAATTTTCCTAAGACATAATCTTTTGTATCAATAGATTTATCATTAGAAATTCCTATTTTTAAGCGTTTAAAATTCTCACTATTTAAATGTAAGGCAATATTTTTAAGACCATTGTGACCTCCACTTGATCCAGAAGGTCTTAATCTAATTCTACCAAAAGTTAAATCTAAGTCATCGTTTATTATTAAAATGTCATTTATATCTATCTTAAAAAAATCAACATATTTTCTTACTACTTCACCAGAAAGGTTCATAAAAGATAATGGTTTTAACAAAATTACTTTTTCATCATTAATTGTAACTTGAGTATATAATCCATTAAATTTTTCTTTTTCTATAGTTACTCCTAATGATTTAGCAAAATTATCTATAAAGATAAACCCAATATTATGTCTTGTATTTTCATATTCTTTTCCAGGATTACCTAAACCTACTATTAATTTCATTTTATTTACCCCTTTCTTGGAAAATTTTTTTAACTTCTTCGCTATATTCACCATTTTGTTTATGAGCAATTAATGGTGGAAGTATTTTTAACCCAACATTTCCATTTTTTCTTCCTTCAATTAGTACCATATTTGATTCTGTATTTTCTTTTGGATATATAAGTTGTATTCTTTTTGGTTCAATGTTATTTTTTCTAAATTCTTCTATTATTTCTATTAATCTATCAGTTCTATGTACCATCGCAAAAGTACCATTGTTATTTAAGAATTTTTTGGCAATTTGTACAATTTCTTCTAAAGTGATTTCTTTTTCATGACGGGCAATTGTCTTTTGAATAGTTTCATTAACGTTAGACATTTCATTTAGTCTGAAGTATGGTGGATTAGATACAATTACATCAAAATAATTTACTGGGAAATACTTGTCCAAATTCTTCATATTATCGTTAATTAATGTAATTTTATCCTCTAACTTATTAATTTTTAAAGACTCTTTAGCCATATCAAATATTTCTTTTTGAAGTTCAATACCATATATATTAGCATTTGTCATTGTTGAAAGTATCATAGGAATTGGAGCATTTCCAGTACCTAAATCCAATATATTCTTAGCTCTACTATTAATTTTGACAAAATTTGGCAAAAGTACAGAATCTAAAGAAAAGTTAAAATAATCATCATCTTGTACTATTTTCAAATCACTATAATTTAGCAAATCATTTATTACTTTCATTTGGTTTATACTCTACTTCCTCTTGAGTTTTATCACTTTTTTCAATAGTTATTTTGTTATTTAGTACGTTACAAGATACAACTTTTCCTTCAATATCATTTACTTTGATTCTAGATCCTACAGGTGGAAATACTTTTTTTAACTCAGTGTATGTATCATCTTCATAATTCAAGCAGCATAATAATCTTCCACATATTCCATTGATTTTTGATGGATTTAAAGAAATATTCTGATTTTTAGCCATATTTATTGATACACTACTAAAATCATTTAGGAAGGTTGCACAACATAGTACCCTGCCACATGGACCTATTCCACCTATTTCTTTAGCTTTATCTCTTACACCTATTTGTCTTAATTCAATTCTTGTTTTGTACTGAGAAGCTAATTTTTTGGCTAATTCTCTAAAATCTACTCTTTCATCTGCTAAAAAGTTAAAAACCAATTGATTTCTATCTAAAGTATAACTACAGTCGATAAATTTCATATCTAGTTTTAAATCATTAGCTATTTTTCTTGCTTTTGCTATTGCTTCAGTACATACTTTTCTATTATCTGCTGCTTTTTTTATGTCTTCTTTACTAGCAATTCTTAAAACAGGCTTTAAAGGGGTTACAATCTTAGAATCTGGTAGTTCCATTATATCTGTTGCTGCTGTACAAAACTGAAGCCCTCTTTCAGTTTCTACTATAAGATTATCTCCCTTTTTTATTTCTAAATTATTAGTGCTAAAATAGTGAATTCTATTTCCAGTTTCATAATTTATTCCTATTACCTCATTCATTATTAACATCTCCTGTCATTAGCATTATAAGCTTGTCTAATAATAATCTAATATTAGGATTAAACTTTAATCTATATATACATTGATTGATAGCATCAATTTTTCTCATAATATCTTTTGTATCATTATTTGAACTTATTATCTCAAGTTTATCAATGTTATTTTCAAAATAATTAATCTTTTTTCCTACCTTATAATTTAATACATCATCATATATGTATAACAAATTATTTAAAAAGTCAAAGCAGTATTTTCTATCATTTAAATTTTTTAAATTCATTCTATTTGGAAAAGCTATTGCTGCTTCTTTATTTTCTTCAATATTCATCAAAAAATCGAACATATTTTCTATATAATCGTTCTCCATTTTTTGAAACTTATTTTCATTTAATATGAATCTTAGCAGCTGACATCTTGATACAATAGTATTTATTACTTTATTTTTGTTATTAGTTAATAAAATTGCAATTATATCTTGTTCTGGTTCTTCTAGGAATTTAAGTAATTTATTTGATGAAGAATCATTTAGTTTTTCTGCTCCATCTATTATATATATTCTTTTTTTATCATATATAGATTTTGTTTTGAATTTTTCTTTTAAATTTTCTATTTCTTTAACAAGTATTAAATTTGTGTCACTAGATAAAATAATTAAATCCTCATTTTTTATCATATCATCAATAGTTACACTATCATTTTTTATTATTAGATTAACTAATTCTTTAGCTAAAGTAACTTTATCAGTGTAATTTGTCTCAATCATATATGCATGATTTATTCTATCGTTTTTTATATATTTTGAGATATACTCATTAAATTTTTTCCTAATACTTTCTTCATCCATATAATTACCCCATATAAAATATTTTTAATATTGATACCAATAGAATTAATCCAGGAGCATCCAAAAAGGTTAATATTCCAAGTGAAAAAATATTAATTGGGATAACCATATTAAATGATACTGCAATTAAATTATAGGTATACAAAATCAAAAAAGATAATATTATTTTTCTAATCAAAAAAATCAGTTTTTTCACACTTTCACCTATTTACTAATATGAAAAAACTAGAAAAGTTATTCAATTTCTTTTCTATCTGTTAGAGCTCTTTCTAATGTCATAGAATCTATGTATTCAATATCTGTTCCTATAGGTACTCCACTTGCTAATCTTGTTACTTTAATATTCATTCCTTCGATTATCTTTTTTATATACATTGCTGTAGTTTCACCTTCTACACTAGGTTTTACTGCAATTATTATTTCATCATAATGGTTTGTTTCAATTCTCTTAACTAGTTTTTCTATTCCTATATCATCTGGATCAACACCATCTAGTGGTGATATTAGGCCATCTAATACGTGATATTCGCCATTATAAGCCCCTATTTTTTCGAATAAGAAGATACTTTTTGGATCTTCTACTACACAAAGTGTATTTTTATTTCTGCATTCATTAGAACATATTTCGCATATATCTTTGTCTGTTATACCATTACAAATAGAACATCTTCTAATTTTTTGTTTTGCTTCTTTTATTGATTTAGCAAAGAATTCTGTCTTTTCTTCATCTTCGTTTAGTATGAAAAATGCCATTCTTTCAGCTGTTTTTTCACCAATTCCTGGCAATAATTTAAAACTTTCAATTAAATTTTTTAAACTTTCTGGATACATTAAAATAATCCTGGCATCATATTAGAATATTTTGACATTTTCTTTTCTCTTAAATCATCAACTTTTTTAAAAGCATTATTAATAGCAACCATTATCATATCTTCTAGTATTTCTAGATCATCTTTTTCTAAATTTTCTTTATTTTCAATAGTTACTGAAAGGATTTCTTTTTTACCATTTACTTTTACTTTTACTAATGCGCTTTCTCCTTCAAATGTTGTTTTTTCAATTTCCTCTTCTTGTTTTTGCATATCCTTTTGTAGTGTTTGTGCTTGTCTCATTAAAGCTTGAATATTCATATTTTCCTCCTCTATTCATCAAATAATTCTCTTGCTTTTTCTTTTAATGTCTTATTCTTTTTTTCGTTTATTTTTTCTTCAATATAAGTAAATTTCGATTTATTTTCTCTATATTCTTCAGTATATTTTTTCCACGTTGTTTCAGATAAACAAATTACCTTATATTTCTTATTGAAGATTTTGTTAAATATTTTTTCCACAGTGTCTAGTTCAGTATTAATTTGTGTTGCTATTCCACCCATTTTTGATGTTAATACTACGTTTGTATCACTTGCTGCAACTGGCACCACATCAGATGATAATAATCTTGCTATGTTACCAAATTCCTCATCAAACGCATAATCTTTCATTTTATCCCAATTATTTCTTATTTCTGAAATAATATTTTTTTGAGGATTACATAGAGTATTGTTAACCCTTATCTCTATTAAATCATCTTTTGTTTCTATTGAAACAGGCTTTTCTTCTATTGGTTTTACTTCATTATTATTTTGCTCAGTTGATTCTGTATCTATTTGATTAACATTCTTAGAAACGTTACTATTATTTGGTATGTTTTCTTCTTTTTTATCAATAAGAAAATTAATTATAGTTGCTTCTAACAAAGTTTTTGGATTTTCTGACTTTTCCATATTAGATACCATTTTATCTAATTCAATTAGTAAACTACATGTTTTAGTAGAATATTTTTTTGTGTTAATCATCTTATTTCTATTATAAT
>OJLA01001376.1_pt1 | contig 16718 bp, 9 predicted proteins | sample 1596611 | NCBI WGS metagenome assembly OJLA01 (sample SAMEA4350168, study PRJEB24818) | metagenome | biome: human; feature: gut; material: faeces | place: Denmark | collected 2013-09
GTATATCGCCATGAATGACGGTATCGACACCATGCGGGACAACAATGACATTGCGCCGTTCAAGAACATCCTCAACGAAATGTACAGCAAGGACATTTCAAAGAAGGTTCATTCCTCTTATCTGCTGAAAGCGCAGAAAGGCCAGTTTACCGGCTGCCTTGCCCCCTTCGGCTACCGGAAAGACCCGGAGGACAAAAACCATCTGCTGATTGATGAGGAAACGGCCCCCATTGTCCGGCGTCTGTTTGCGTGGGCGCTGGAAGGACACGGCCCCAACTACATCCGGCGCAGGCTGGAAGAAGAAAAAATCCCATGCCCGACCTACTGGAACCGGGTGCGGGGCTTTCGGAACGTGTCAACCAAGTGGGAAAAGAAAGACCCGGTCAACGGGCGGTATATGTGGGACTTCTCCGTGATTAAGGACATCCTGATGAACCCCGTCTACACCGGCGCTATCGCTTCCCAGAAGAAGGAATACCGCTTCAAAATCGGCACCATCGGGGAAAAGAAGCCGGAGGACTGGATTGTGGTGGAGAACCAGCATGAGCCGCTTGTTGACCGCAAGACCTTTGACATCGTGCAGCGTAAGCTGAAATCCCGGCAGCGCCCCCGCCAGACCGGGGAAATCAGCCTGTTTGCGGGGCTTATCAAGTGCGGCGAGTGTGGGAAGTCGCTGACGATCCGCTACACCAACGACAAGCACCCGAAGCAGATTTATTCCTGTAAAACCTACAATGCCTACGGCAAGCAGCACTGTACCCAGCACCGGGTTGAGTACGACACCCTTTACAGCCTTGTGCTGAACAAAATCCGGGAGTGCGCCAGAGCCGCCCTGATGGACGGGGAAGCCGTTGCCGGGAAGCTGACCGACACCTGCGAAGCCGAGCAGAAAGGCCAGCGGGAAGCGTTGGAGCGTTCCCTAACCAAAGACGAGGAGCGCATTGACGTTCTGGAAAAGATGGTGCTGCGGCTGTATGAGGATATGGTTGCCGGGCGTATCAGCGAAGCGAACTTCAATCTGCTGATGGAAAAGACGCAGGCGGAACAGGCCGAGTTGAAAGCAAAGGTTGGGGAAGGCCGGAAGAAGCTGGCCGATGAAATCCGGCTTGCGTGTGACGCCCGCCAGTGGGTAGAAGCCATTCAGGAATACGCCGACATCACGGAACTGGACGCCGCCACCTTAAACCGCCTGATTAAAGAAATCGTTGTCCATGAGAGCATAGACAGCGATAAGACAAGACACATTTCTATCGAAATTCATTTCAATCTCAAACCCATCCCGGAGGTGGAGCAGGTCACAGCCTGACCTGCCCCCGCCGGGGCGGTTCTTAAAAACTCCATAGATATTTCTTGACACGCCGCCGCCCGCCATCGAGCCGTTTTCCTACACCTATTTGGGGATAAAACAGCTCATGGCAGGCGGCGGCGTTGCCCTTATCGGCACTATCCTTGTACCTCTGCTTTCCGGCTTGTTCGGTTAAGCGCGGGTAGCTGCCTATGCAGAGCATACTTGACGCGATTAACGAATGGATAAAGGAAATCCTTATCGGAGCGATAAACGGTAATCTGTCAACTATGTTCGGGGACGTAAACGAAAAAGTCGGGACTATCGCAAACGAGGTAGGACAGACCCCGCAAGGGTGGAACGCCAACATTTTCAGCATGATACAGACCCTTTCTGAAAATGTAATCGTCCCGATTGCGGGGCTTGTCATTACCTATGTCCTATGCTACGAGCTAATCAGCATGGTAACGGAAAAGAACAATATGCACGACATAGAAACATTCATGTTCTTTAAGTGGATATTCAAAGCCTTTGTCGCGGTGTTTATCGTAACCAACACGTTCAACATCACAATGGCGGTCTTTGATATGGCGCAGCATATCGTTTCCGGCGCAGCGGGGGTTATCGGCGGCGATACGAATATCGACGTTGCCGAAGCCCTTGCCGCCATGCAGGAGGGGCTTGAAGATATGGAAATCCCCGAACTGCTCTTACTTGTGCTTGAAACAAGCCTTGTGAGCCTTTGCATGAAAATCATGTCCGTACTGATAACCGTTATCCTCTACGGCAGAATGATAGAGATTTACCTCTACTGTTCGGTATCGCCTATTCCATTTGCAACTATGACCAACAGAGAATGGGGACAGATTGGAAACAACTACCTAAAAGGGCTGTTCGCTCTTGGTTTTCAAGGCTTCCTCATTATGATATGTGTCGGTATTTACGCCGTACTGGTAAACGACATGATAATCGCAGACAATCTGCACAGCGCGGTATTTTCCCTTGCCGCCTATACGGTTATCCTCTGTTTTTCCCTGTTCAAATCCGGCACACTGGCAAAATCCATATTCAACGCCCACTAAGGGCAGAAAGGAGGTTTTTTCTTGGCGTATGTACCTGTACCAAAAGACCTTTCCAAAGTCAAAACAAAAGTCGCTTTCAATCTGACAAAGCGGCAAATCGTTTGTTTTGCGGCGGCTCTCTTAATCGGACTGCCGCTGTTTTTTTTGCTCAAAGGCAGCGCAGGGACAAACCTTGCGGCTATGGCGATGATTGTCGTCATGCTTCCCTGTTTCCTGCTTGCCATGTATGAAAAACATGGGCAGCCCCTTGAAGTGGTGGTAAGAAATGTCATTCAGACAAAGTTTACCCGCCCAAAGGAGCGACCTTACAGAACCGAAAACCTATACGCTGTCTTGGAAAAGCAGCGAAACTTAGAAAAGGAGGTATCAGCGATTGTCAAAAGGACAAACAAAAAAGACGCGGGAAGCCGCAGGAAACAGGCGTAAGCTGACCCGCGCCGAAAAGAAACAGATTGCCGAAGCTATCCGAAAGGCAAAGGGGGACGGCAAAGCCCGCACCGCACAGCAGACCATTCCCTACCTTGCCATGTACCCGGACGGTATCTGCAAGGTTACGGAAAAGAGATATTCAAAGTGCGTCGTGTTCGAGGACATCAATTATCAGCTTGCACAGGCTGACGATAAGACCGCCATTTTTGAAAACTGGTGCGATTTCCTCAACTACTTTGACGCGAGCGTGAGCGTGCAGCTTTCTTTCATCAATCAAGGAACGCAGCGGGAACAGGCAGAAAAAGCAATCTCTATCCCCGCACAGGAGGACGCTTTTAACTCTATCCGCACCGAGTATTCGGATATGCTGAAAAATCAGCTTAGTAAAGGCAACAACGGGCTTGTGAAGCACAAATACATTACCTTTACTGTTGAAGCCGATAACAAGGCGGCTGCAAAGTCAAGGCTTTCCCGTATCGAAACCGACGTGCTTAACAATTTCAAGGTGCTTGGCGTAACCGCCCGCCCCTTATCCGGCTATGAACGCTTAAAGGTGCTGCATGGGGTATTCCACCCGGAGGGCGAGCCGTTCTCCTTTTCCTTTGACTGGCTTACCCCGTCGGGGCTGTCTACAAAGGATTTTATCGCCCCGTCCTCTTTCCGTTTTGGCGAGGGCAGATATTTCCGCATGGGGCGTAAAATCGGCGCGGCGAGCTTCCTTGAAATCCTTGCGCCGGAACTCAACGACCGTATGCTTGCTGACATACTGGACTTGGAAACAGGTGTAATCGTCAACTTACATATCCGCAGTATCGACCAGTCGGAAGCAATCAAGACCATTAAGCGCAAAATCACAGACCTTGACAAGATGAAGATTGAGGAACAGAAAAAAGCGGTTAGAAGCGGCTATGACATGGATATAATCCCGTCCGACCTTGCCACCTTTGGCAGCGAAGCAAAGAACTTGTTGCAGGACTTACAGAGCCGCAACGAGCGAATGTTTCTCCTTACATTCCTTGTGGTAAACATGGCAGACACGAAGCGGAAACTGGAAAATGACATTTTCGCTGCGGCGGGTATCGCACAGAAATACAACTGCCGCCTGACACGCCTTGACTATCAGCAGGAAGCGGGGCTTTTATCCAGTGTGCCGATTGGGGAAAACCTTATCCCGATACAGCGGGGGCTTACCACATCAAGCACCGCTATTTTCATTCCCTTTATCACGCAGGAGCTTTTTCAGACGGGGCAAGCCCTGTACTATGGCTTGAACGCCCTTTCTAACAATATGATACTCTGCGACAGAAAGCAGCTCAAAAACCCAAACGGGCTTATCTTGGGAACGCCGGGAAGCGGTAAGAGTTTCGCCGCCAAAAGGGAAATGACAAATGCTTTCCTCATTACTGACGACGACATTATCATCTGCGACCCGGAAGCCGAGTATTTTTCCCTTGTGCAGCGTCTGAACGGGCAAGTGATACGGCTTTCCCCTACGGGCAGGGGCATTGACGGCAAGCCCCAGTATGTAAACCCTATGGATATAAACCTTAACTATTCCGAGGACGACAACCCGTTAGCCTTGAAATCTGATTTTATCCTTTCCCTCTGCGAGCTTGTCATTGGCGGCAAGGAGGGTTTGCAGCCTGTCGATAAGACCGTCATTGACAGGGCTGTAAGAAATGTGTACCGCCCGTTCCTTGCAGACCCCGACCCGGCAAAAATGCCTATCTTGGGCGACCTTTACGACGAGCTGTTAAGACAGCCGGAGCCGGAAGCTGCCCGTATCGCGGCGGCGTTGGAGCTGTATGTTTCCGGCAGCCTTAACGTATTCAACCACAGAACCAACGTGGAACTTTCTAACCGCCTTGTCTGCTTTGATATAAAGCAGCTTGGGAAGCAGCTTAAAAAGTTAGGTATGCTCATTGTGCAAGACCAGACATGGAACAGGGTAACGATAAACCGCGCAGAAAAGAAATCCACCCGCTACTATATGGACGAGTTTCACTTGCTCTTAAAAGAGGAACAGACCGCCGCTTACAGCGTGGAGATTTGGAAGCGTTTCCGTAAATGGGGCGGTATCCCCACAGCCATTACGCAGAACGTCAAAGTGCGCCCAGATAGGGCGCTGTGCAAAGCAGTCTAAGGTACTGCCGCACACGGCAGTGTGCGAAACAATCTGCCTTACCGACTAAGGAGAAATCCTTTACGGGAACAGCGCATGGCAGAAAAAGGAATAGTCACCAAAGGACTTAGGTGCGACTGTTTCCTAATGTTAAGAAGATATGAGGATAAGATTGGGTTTATCGAATGTAAGGTTCCAGTTCCTGTTTTTTGCAGGTGTGGGAAAAGTCCTGAAACCCATGTCATAACGCTGTCACGTCATCTTTCACGGCGGGACAACTGCCAACACGTTATGAAACAGGCGTGAGAACACGTCACAACGAACCGAAAGCATATCCGACAATCTTCACTAACCTATGCACAGTGCTAACTGGGGATTGCCTAAGTCTGGCTCATTTGCCGGATATGGTAACGGAGGCTCCATAGTAGTCCGAGAGGGATAACGACCCTTACATGGCGAAGGGAGCCAGTTAGTAACATCTAAAATGTAAGAATGAAAGGGAGGAGAAACCTCAATGAAACCAACATCTGAAATTTTAGAGCGTATTGAAAAGTGTTCCAGCGAACACAAAGACGGCGTATTCACAAGACTTTACAGATACTTACTTCGTGAAGATATTTACTACGCCGCCTATCAGAAACTTTATGCAAACAAAGGTGCAACAACACAGGGTATCGACAACGATACCGCAGACGGTTTCAGTGACTTCTATGTAAAAGAGTTAATCCAGTCACTAAAGGACGGAACCTACAAAGCCAATCCTGTAAGGCGTGAGTATATTCCAAAGAAAAACGGAAAGCTCCGTCCGCTGGGTATCCCGTCTTTCCGTGACAAGCTCCTGCAAGAAGTTGTCAGAATGATTTTAGAAGCTATCTATGAACCTGTCTTTGACAGCCACTCCCACGGTTTCAGACCGGGTAAAAGCTGTCATACCGCACTCCGTCAGATTTCTTCTGACTTCACAGGCGTGGTCTGGTTTATCGAGGGCGATATACAAGGTTGTTTTGATAACATCAATCACGAAAAATTGATTGAGATTTTGAGCAGGAAAATCAAGGACAGTCGTTTTCTGAACATCATTCGCCAGTTTTTGAAAGCTGGGTATATCGAGAATTGGAAATACAACGCCACTTACAGCGGTTCCCCGCAGGGTGGTATCTGTTCTCCAATACTTGCAAATATCTATCTGAATGAGCTGGACAAGAAGTTTCGGGAAATCGCAGAACGCTTTGATAAGCCGAGGTCTGCATATCAGACACCGGAATATCATGCGGCAAGCAAAGAATTAAAAAGACTGTCTTATTGGATTGACCATACCGCTGATGAAGCGGCAAGACAAGAACTGATTGACCAGCATAGGGCACAGAAGAAAGCTATGAGAAATCTGCCCTGCAAACCTGCCGACAACAAGAAGTTCACTTTTGTCCGTTATGCGGACGATTGGCTGGCAGGTGTGTGCGGCACAAAAGCGGAATGTGAGGACTTGAAAGCCGAAATCGCTGAATTTCTAAGCACAGAGCTGAAATTAACTCTAAGCGAGGAAAAGACGCTGATAACGCACAGCTCCGAAAAAGTCCGTTTCATTGGATATGATATTTGCGTCCGCAGAAATCAGGAAGTCAAAGGTCACAGAATGAAAAACGGAACGTGGAGAAAATCCCGTACCCTGCACATGAAAGTTGCCCTGTCTGTTCCCCATACGGAAAAGATTGAGAAATTCATGTTTGCAAAGAAAGTCATTCGCCAAAAGGAAAACGGGGAGTTTCAGCCGATACACCGAGCCGGACTTCTCAACCTTGCGGATTATGAGATTGTGGAACAGTACAATGCCGAAGCAAGAGGATTATGCAACTATTACAATCTGGCTTGTGATTATCACACGCTGGACTACTTCTGCTATCTTATGGAGTACAGTTGCTTAAAGACGATTGCTAATAAGCACAAAACCAGTATCCGCAAAATCATTCGCCAGTATAAAGACGGGAAAACATGGTCTGTCCCTTATGAAACTAAAGCAGGAACAAAACGTGTTCGCCCTGTTAAAATCGCAGATTGTAAGCGTGACGAAGCGAGTGACATCATTTATCAGAGAAAGAAATTCAGCTGGAAAACCACTATTAGACAACGGCTCAATGCCAGAGTTTGTGAACTATGTGGGTGTAAAGAAGCCGATTTGTATGAGGTTCACGTTATACGGAACTTAAACGAATTGGGTAATTCTGATTGGGAAACCGTGATGAAAAAGAAGCGGCGGAAAACGCTTGTTGTTTGTAGCAAGTGCCATGAAAGAATACACAGACACTAATCAATACGTTAATTACTAATGGGGAGCCGGATACTTTGAGAGGAGTAAGTCCGGTTCCGAGGGAGGGTGTAGGAAACCTACCGCCAACGGCGGCAAGGCGCCTTTACCCTACCCTACGACCTTTTGGCAAGCCGCGAGGTGGAAAATATCTTTGAAAACAGCGATTTTGTCCTCATGCTCAATCAAGCGCAGGGCGACCGTACTATCCTTGCAAAGCAGCTTAATATTTCCCCGCAGCAGATGAAGTATGTTACCCACACCGAAGCGGGCGAGGGGCTTATCTTCTATGGAAATGTGGTGCTGCCTTTTGTAGACCGCTTCCCGAAAGATACCGAGCTTTACAGGGTAATGACAACGAAGCCGGAGGAAGTTTCCGAAAGCGGAAGGTGAGGTGCAGACCATGAAGCAATATAAATCCCGCGATAAAATCACGCAGAAAATGACCCGCGACGGGCTTATCGAGGTAAACGAAACACAGCAGACCGCCGAGCGTATCAGTAAACGGGAACAGGACGCGGATTTTCAAAAGTCCCCGGAGCAGCAAACCACACAGGACAGGACGCAGCTTCAAGGTTTACCGTCCCAAACTTCCCCGTTACCCCACGCACCGGGAGCTGCCCCCGCAAGGGACACCGCCACCGCAGACCGCGTCATGGAGCATATCGAAGCCGCACAGACCCGCAAATCCAGTAAAAAGGCGGTACGCAAGGCACAGGAGGAAGCCACCGCACAAACAACATCTTCCCGCTTGCAGTTTACCGAGGAAGAACTTGCCGCCCCGGAACTGGAACGCTATATTGAAAAATCAAACAAAGCCGCTGACCGACTGGACGCGGCAAAGGCAGCTATCCCAAAGCAAAAGAAACTGGTTAAGGAGCGCACCTTTGATGAAGCCGCAGGCAAGGCAAAGACCCGCTTACGCTTTGAAGAACAGGAAAAGCCCATACCCGGCGGCAAAGCCCACAGGAACCCGTTATCCCGCCCCGCGCAGGAAGCGGGTATTTTTGTTCACAACAAAATCCACAGCGTTGAGAAAGACAATTCCGGCGTGGAGGGCGCGCATAAATCGGAGGAACTTGCAGAGCGCGGTGCAAGGTATGGGACAAGAAAACTAAAACAAGGCTACCGCAGCCATAAGCTGAAACCCTACCGGGAAGCAGCAAAGGCAGAACAGGCAGCGTTCAAGGCAAACGTCAACTTCCAGTATCACAAAGCCTTGCAGGAAAACCCGCAGCTTACCTCTAACCCGCTTTCCCGTTTCATGCAGAAACAGAAAATCAAACGCCAGTATGCAAAGACCGTAAAGAAAGGCGGTGCAGCCACCGCCAAAGCTGCCGCCGGAGCGTCCCAAACAGCGGCAAAGAAAGCGGCTGCCTTTGCAGGACGACACCCGGCAGGCGTGATAATCGCTATCGCCGCGCTGCTTCTGTTCATCATGGTATCCGTAGGGCTTTCCTCTTGCGGGGCAATGTTTTCCGGCAGCATGAACAGCGTGTTAGGGACTTCCTACACGTCCGAGGACAGCGACCTTGTGGCAGTTGAAAACAACTATGCCGCATTAGAAAACGGGCTGCAAAGTGAGATTGACAATATTGAAAGCACCCACCCCGGCTATGATGAATACCGCTATGAACTTGACAGTATCGGGCATAACCCCCACGAACTTGCGTCTTACTTGACCGCCCTCTTGCAGAGCTACACCCCGCAGAGCGCACAGGCAGAGCTTGACCGTATCTTTGAAAAACAGTATACCTTGACACTGACCGAGGAAGTGGAAATACGCTACCGCACCGAAACAAGCACCGACCCGGAAACCGGGGAAACCACCACCGAGGAAGTCCCTTATGAGTATTACATCTTGAATGTCAAACTGGAAAACAAACCGATTTCCTCTTTTGTATCGGAGCTTTTAACGCCACAGCAGCTTGAAATGTTCCATGTCTACTTGGAAACAAGCGGCAACAAACCGTTGATTTTCGGCGGCGGTTCTCCCGACGGAAGCCCGTCCGAGGATTTAAGCGGCGTGGAGTTTGTAAACGGTACGCGCCCCGGAAATCAAGAGCTTATGGAGCTTGCAAAGCAGCAAGTCGGAAATGTGGGCGGCTACCCTTACTGGTCTTGGTACGGCTTTAACAGCCGCGTGGAATGGTGCGCCTGTTTTGTATCATGGTGCTACAATCAAGCCGGAAAAAGCGAACCCCGATTTGCGGGCTGCGAATGGCAGGGTGTCCCTTGGTTTCAGTCAAGGGGACAATGGGGCGCACGCGGCTATGAGAATATCGCACCGGGCGACGCTATCTTTTTCGATTGGGATTTAGACGGCGTTGCCGACCATGTGGGGCTTGTGCTTGGCAGGGACGGCAGCCGCGTCTATACCGTTGAGGGCAATTCCGGCGACGCCTGCAAGATAAAGAGCTATGACCTTAACTATCAATGTATCAAAGGCTACGGGCTGATGAACTGGTAACGACCAATAGAAAAATGAAAGGAGTTTTGAATTTATGGCAAACAATAAAATTGACCGTATCAATAAGGAAATCGCAAAGACCCGCGAGAAAATCACAGAGTATCAGAACAAGTTGAAAGGACTGGAAGCGCAGAAAACCGAAGCGGAAAACCTTGAAATCGTGCAGCTTGTACGGGCTATGCGTCTGACCCCGCAGGAACTTAATGCTATGCTGTCCGGCGGCGGTATTCCCGGCATGACTGCCGCACCCGCAGAAGAAAACGAACAGGAGGAAAATGCAGATGAAGAATAAACTGAAAAAGACCATGACTGCCCTTTGTGCCGCCCTTATCCTTATGGGCGGTTTTTCTGTCCCTGCCTATGCACAGGGCGCAGCCACAGAGCCGCCCGCAGAGGACGCGACCAACGACAGCAACGTAATTGTGGAGGAAAAAGAGGAAACGCCGCCCCTTACCCCAAAGGGAAACGCAACACTGGTTGACGATTTCGGTGGCAATAAGCAGCTTATCACTGTTACCACCAAAGGCGGCAACTATTTCTATATCCTCATTGACCGCGCCGCCGAGGGCGAACAGACCGTACATTTCCTAAATCAAGTGGACGAAGCCGACCTTATGGCACTGACCGAAAACGGCGAAGCTGCCAAAAAGCCGGAAATCTGTAACTGTACGGAGAAATGCGAAGCCGGAAAGGTAAACACGTCCTGCCCGGTATGTGTTACCAGTATGACAGGCTGCACAGGTAAAGAACCTACCCCAACACCAACGGAGCAGCCGGAAGAACCGAAAGAAAAAAGCGGCAATCCCGGTGTAGTGCTTGCCTTAGTCCTCTTTGCCCTGCTTGGTGGCGGCGCAGCGTTCTATTACTTTAAGTTTCTAAAGCCTAAGCAGAATGTAAAGGGCGATACCGACCTTGAAGATTTTGAATTTGAGGACTACGACGAGGACGAGCCGGAAGCAGATACCGGGGAAACTTCCGAAGATGAAGAAACGGAGGAAGAAACCCTATGACCCTGTTTACCGACAATCCCTTTGAAAAGATGATGATACAGAAACCGAACGGGCGGCGTGATAATGCGCCGCCTGTTCCTTATCCCCCGGCTTGCGCTTCCTGTCCTTATAAGGGACAGTCCCCTTGTGTGGGGTACTGTTTGAAACAGGTACAGGAGAAAAAGAAAACCGAGCCGGAACGCTGAAAGGAGGAACTTATATTTGATTTTAGTTATCGCAGAAAAGCCCAGTGTGGCGCAGACAATCGCCGCCGTACTTGGGGCAAAGGAAAAGAAAGACGGATTTCTCACAGGAAGCGGCTATATCGTTTCTTGGTGTGTGGGACATTTGGTAGGGCTTGCGGAAGCTGCTGCTTACGGGGAGCAGTATAAAAAGTGGAGTTATGACAGCTTACCGATTTTGCCGCAGGAATGGAAATACACCGTTGCTTCTGACAAGGAAAAGCAATTCAAAACCCTAAAAGAGCTTATGCACCGGGCAGACGTTTCCGAAGTCGTCAATGCCTGCGACGCAGGACGCGAGGGAGAACTCATTTTCCGTTTTGTCTATGAAATGGCGGGCTGCAAGAAACCTATGCGCCGTCTTTGGATTTCTTCTATGGAGGACAGCGCAATCAACGAGGGCTTTTCCCGTCTGAAGAACGGCGAAGAATACGACGCGCTCTTTGCTTCCGCATTATGCAGGGCAAAGGCTGACTGGCTTATCGGTATCAACGCCACCCGCCTTTTCTCTGTCCTTTACAACCACACCTTGAACGTGGGACGCGTACAGACCCCGACCTTAAAAATGCTTGTTGACCGGGACGCAGCGATTACCACATTTAAGAAAGAAAAATACTATCATGTGCGCCTTACCTTATCCGGCGCGGAAGCTGCAAGTGAAAGAATTTCAGATAAGGCAGAAGCCGACGCATTAAAAACGACTTGCGAAGCGTCAAAAGCAGTCTGTACTTCCCTTGTGAAAGAGAAAAAGACCGCAGCCCCGCCGAAGCTCTTTGACCTTACTTCTTTACAGAGGGAAGCAAACCGCCTGTTCGGATATACGGCAAAACAGACCCTTGACCTTGCACAAGCCCTGTATGAAAAAAGACTTCTTACTTATCCGAGAACAGACAGCAGTTATCTGACTGATGATATGGGCGACACAGCGGCGGGCATTATCAAGCTGCTTTGTGGAAAGTTTTCTTTTATGGCGGGAAAAGACTTCACGCCGGAGCTTGGAAAGGTGCTGAACAGTAAAAAGGTATCCGACCACCACGCCATTATCCCCACTATGGAGCTTGCAAAGACTGATATTACCACGCTGCCGGAAAGTGAAAGGAATATCCTTACCCTTGTCGGGGCGCGTCTGCTTATGGCGACCGCTGCACCGCATACCTTTGAAGCGGTTGCAGCAGTTTTTGAATGTACCGGACAGTCCTTTACCGCAAAGGGCAAGACCATTCTTTGTGAGGGTTGGAAAGAGGTTGACCGAAAATACAGGGCAGCCTTAAAAAACAAGCCCGAAACGGACGACGCAGACAGCGACACCGAAAAGACCCTGCCGCCATTTACCGAGGGGCAGACCTTTGACAATCCGGCGGCAACGGTAACGGAGCATGACACCATACCGCCAAAACCCCACAACGAAGCGTCGCTGCTCTCTGCTATGGAGCGCGCCGGAAGCGAGGAGACCGACCCGGACGCAGAACGCAAAGGGCTTGGAACTCCCGCCACCCGCGCCGCTGTCATTGAAAAACTGGTAAAGGGCGGCTTTGTGGAGCGAAAAGGCAAGCAGCTACTTCCCACAAAAGACGGTATCAACCTTGTGTGCGTCCTGCCGGACACTCTGACAAGCCCGCAGCTTACCGCAGAATGGGAAAACAATCTGACGCAGATTGCAAAAGGCAAGGCAGACCCCGCCGCATTTATGGAGGGTATTGAGGATATGGCGCGGGAACTGGTAAAGACGTACCCGTTTCTTTCTGATGATAAGGCGCAGATGTTCAAGCCGGAACGGGAAGCGTTGGGAAGCTGCCCCCGCTGCGGTTCTCCTGTCTATGAGGGCAAGAAGAATTACTATTGCAGCAACAAGGAATGTATCTTTACCATGTGGAAAAATGACCGCTTCTTTGAGGAACGCAAAGTAGCCTTTTCCCCGAAGATTGCCGCTGCACTCTTACAATCCGGCAAGGTAAATGTGAAGAAGCTCTATTCCCCAAAGACGGGCAAAACCTACGACGGAACTATCGTATTGGCTGATACGGGCGGGAAATATGTCAACTACCGGGTGGAGCTTCCGAAGAAAAAATAACTGAATAGCAAGCATAGGAAAAGAGTACCCTTTTCCGTAAAATCCCTGCTTTCTCTACCGAGAACGACGGGGATTTTTTGCTTGTTGGGAAGTGTCCCAAACCCTCTGAAATCTTGAAAAAATCTCTAAAATCTTTGGCAAAAACGCGGGCGCGGGGTACTGAATGATGAAACCGGAACATGCAGCGTCCGCGCTGCCCTTTGGAAAGGAGGTTACACATGGCAAGTTTACGGGACACCGTAAAAGACTATCAAGAAGAATTAAGGGACGGTATCGCTTGGGTGGCGTTTTGGAAAACGGGACGTTCTTGGAACGCTGAATATTTCCACCTTGAAATGGGCGATATTCTCTACCCGGAGGACAGAAGCCGCATGGAAGAAATTAAACAGGCTGACCCTGCCGCCGTTGTGGTAAACGGTTATTATTCCGGCTATCTTGGCGAGGATAGGAGCCTTGACGAGCTGACCGCCGGAGTGCGCCACCACTACGAAAACGGATATAGCAATATCGGGGAATTTATCGAAGCCCACGACGACAGGCTGCCGCCGGAGCTTATCGAGGAAGCAAGAGCCGCCGCCCACGCTGCGGGGCTTCCTTTCTCTGAAAAAGCCTACCGGGACGGCGAAGAACCCGACCCCTATCTATTTGACGGAAGCATGAGCATGGAGGACTACGAACTTATGCACCGCATGATTGAGAAAGAAAGGAGCGAGCGCATGGAAGAAACGATTTTAAGCGGGTATCTTTCTAATCTTGGAAAGTACACCGAGGGCAGACCTGCGGGCGAATGGGTATCATTCCCCACGACTGCCGAGCATTTGAAAGAAGTCTTTGACCGTATCGGGATAGACGGCAAAAACTACGGGGAGTTGCATATCACAGAATACCAGTCCTATATTGCAGGACTGGCAGGAAAATTGACCGAGCTTGAAAGCCTTGACGAACTGAACTATTTGAGCGAACTTTTGAAAATGCAGTTTGACGACGACCGGGAAAAATTTGTTGCAGCTATGGAATACGGCGACCATACAAGGGACTTGCAGGACATTATCAACCTTGCACAAAACCTTGATTGTTACTGGCTTTATCCGTCCGTACAGAGTGAGGAAGATTACGGGCATTATCTGATTGAAGAACTGGACGAGTTGGAGCTGCCCGAAGAAGCAAAAAAATATTTCATGTATGAGGAATACGGGCGGGACGCTGCTATCAATGACAGGGGCAGATTTACCGAGCAGGGCTATATCTACAATAACCGCAACACCTTTACACAGTGGTACGACGGGCGCGACGTGCCGGAGGAATACCGGGTAACGCCGCAGCCGCCAGTACAGGAAAAGGAACAGGCAGACCTTGACGCTTCCGCAGCCATACCGACCGCCGCCACAAAGCAGCCCCCGGTTCTCCCGATTATCCTATCTTCTGAAAAGCCTGCTGACAAAATGAAAGAGATTACCGACCGACTGGAACAAGGGATTTTAGGACTGTATGAAAGCGACCGTTACGCCGATTATTTGCGTACTATGTCAAAATTCCATGATTACAGCCTTAACAATACAATCCTTATCGCCATGCAGGGCGGCAATCTTGTGAAAGGCTATAAACAATGGGAAAAGGAATTTGACCGCCATGTAAAGCCCGGAGAAAAAGCTATCAAGATACTTGCGCCGTCCCCGTTTACCGTCAAGAAGCAGGTGGAAAAAATCGACCCGGACACCCAAAAGCCTGTTTTCGATAAGGACGGAAAACCTGTTACCGAAGAAAAAGAAATCAAGATACCCGCTTTTCGTGTAGTATCTGTCTTTGATATTTCACAGACCGAGGGAAAGGAGCTTCCTGCCCTTACCTATGAGCTGACGGGCAACGTGGAACAATACAAGGATTTTTTCGCTGCCCTTGAAAAGACTTCTCCCTTTGCTATGGGATTTGAAGCACTAAGCGGCGGCGTAAAAGGACGCTGCAATTATGAGGAAAAGCGTATCTTCATCAACGAGGGCATGGACGAATTGCAGAATATCAAGACCGCAATCCATGAAATCGCCCACGCCACGCTGCATGATACCGCCCTTGCTATGCCGGAACGCCCCGACCGCCGCACCCGCGAGGTACAGGCAGAAAGCGTCGCCTATGCTGTCTGCCAACATTACGGGCTTGATACGTCGGACTATTCTTTTGGATATATCGCAGGGTGGAGCAGCGGAAAAGAACTTGCAGAACTGAAAGGCTCTCTTGAAACAATCCGCAGTACCGCCGTAAGTCTGATTGATACCATAGACGGGCATTTTGCAGAAATCCAAAAGGCACAGGATAAAGAACAGACCACCGAACAGGCACAACCCGCACAGGAAGCTACCAAACAGTCCGAAGCAGAAGCAGCCGCGCAGGAGCTTCCCGAAGAAACAGCCCCGGTACAGGAAAAAGAAGCACAGCCGGAACAGGCTGCACCCGCCCCTTATTACACTATCAATGAAGTTGCCGCCAAACGTGCAAAGGATATGAACAGTTTTTCCGATTATAAGCAAGGCAGCGCGACGGCTGAATACAGGCATTATGTAGATGAAGCCGTACAGCTTGCAGAAAGGCAGAAACAGCGGGTAGACCCGATGTACCATGATAAAATCGACAGCCTGCTTGACACCTACGCCCGGAAACTGGCGGCGAACATGAACAAAGGCTATGAGATTGACGCGCGTGTTCCCTCTATCCTGATTGCGGGCGGCTCTAACTTCCCCACAAGGAAGAAAGAAAAGCAGAACGCAGCCCGCGACAGCAATTACCGGGAATGGCAGGACATACAGGGGCTTCTTGATAAAATCCGCAGTACCGGCATGGGAGGTATCAGCGCAGACGACCCACAGGCAGTACAGAAGTTAGAAAAGAAACTGGAAAGCCTTGAAAAATCACAGGAAACCATGAAAGCCGTAAACGCCTATTACCGTAAGCATAATACCCTTGACGGCTGCCCGCATTTACCGCCGGAGGAACTGGAAAAATTGAAAGCAGACATGGCGAGCAGTTGGCATTTGGAGGACAAGCCCTTTGCGACTTGGGCGTTATCCAACAACAGCGCAGAAATCCGGCGCGTGAAAGACCGTATCAAATCCCTTTCACAGCAAAAAGAAATCGGTTTTGTGGGTTGGGAATTTGACGGCGGCAAGGTGGAAGCAAACACCGAAGCGAACCGATTGCAAATCTTCTTTGAGGATAAGCCGGACGAAGCCACGCGGGAAGCCTTAAAAAGTAACGGCTTCCGTTGGTCGCCAAAAGCAGGGGCATGGCAGCGGCAGCTTACCAGTAACGCCTATTATGCGGCTGATTATGTGAAAGCCATTGCACCCCTTACCGGGGAAAAGCCGACCGAGATACAGCGGGCGCATATCCGGCAGCAAAAGGTAGCTGCACAGGAACAACCCGCACAGGAGCAGCCGGAACAGGAAGCCCCACAGGACAAAGACACCTTTTCCATTTTTCAGATAAAAGGCGGGGACGAAACAAGGGACTTGCGCTTTGAACCTTACGACCGTCTGACTGCCACAGGACACCGGGTAGACCCGAAAAACTATGCGCTTGTCTATTCCGCAGAGCTTACGCCGGGGACTTCCCTTGAAGATATTTACACCCGCTTTAATATCGACCACCCGAAAGATTTTAAGGGACACAGCCTTTCCGTTTCGGACGTGGTAGTGCTTCATCAGAACGGGCAGGACACCGCCCACTATGTAGACA
>OJLA01001383.1_pt1 | contig 16681 bp, 12 predicted proteins | sample 1596611 | NCBI WGS metagenome assembly OJLA01 (sample SAMEA4350168, study PRJEB24818) | metagenome | biome: human; feature: gut; material: faeces | place: Denmark | collected 2013-09
GCCGCCACCCCCATGGGCCGCTTCGGCGACAGCAAGCGTGACCTCGTGGGCGCGCTGCTCTTCCTGCTGAACAACGACGCCGCCGGGTTCATCACCGGCATCTGCCTCCCCGTGGACGGCGGCTTCTCCGCCTATTCGGGCGTGTAAGACCCGTACAATCACAAAGGCGGCTGCTTCAACACTCTCGTGCTGAGGCAGCCGCCTTTTGCTCTTTTCAGGAAGCCATTTTGGAGTTGAAATGGATTTTCCCCCAGTCCTTCAGCCGGGTCAACGTATCATTTTCTTTTGAAATCACGATTTTATCCCAGTCTTCTTCGCTACCTTCGTAATAGATCTCTGTGAGCTGATTGCACATGCTAAATGCACCCTGCCCAATCGTCTTTACAGTTCTGGGCATCACGATGCTTTTCAAATTATAACAGCCTTCAAATCCGCTTCCTTCGATCACTCGCAGATTTTTCGGCAAGCAAATGCTTTCCAAGCTCGTGCAGTTTGCAAATCCAAGACTTGGAATCGTCCAAACACTGCCGTTGAACGTCACCTTTTTCAACTCGTAACATGCGTCAAATGCCCCCATTCCCAAGGTCACATCTCCTTGGATCGTGAGTTCCAGCATCTGATCATTCCCATAATAAGCAAGTGCTCCGACAGAAGTCACATTCTTGGGGATATGCACGCGTTTCAGATTCAAGCCATAGAACGCCCCATCGCCAATGGATGTATAACTGCTCGGAATCACAAATTCTGTCACACCCGGACAGTTTTCAAAGAGAGAAGCGGAACCCGTACTGCTGCCCACACTGACCAACCTTGTCTGGGTCACATAATCTCCACCACTGCTGTAGTTCAATTGCCGGTCTCCCCCTGTGGGAAGAGTTACTGTTCCGGTCAGTGTAGGGCCGTCCGTACTGTATCCCATCAGTATTTCGCCATCCGTAATCCAGTAGCTTTTTTCCGCCGGGCGCTCCGTCGGTCTCGCCGCAGACTCAAACGCTTCTACACTTGCCAGCAGATGCAGATTTGCGTTTTTCCAAACATCGTTTCCGCTTTGGGCCACCGTGATGCAGTTCCATTGATCTTTTGTTCCTCCATAGTATACCTCTTGAAGCGTATTTCCCTGAAGCGTCAAAAACGCATCCTCGCCCACAGACCGAACACTTCCCGGCACGTAAATACTTGTCAGCTTTTCACAGTTGTTAAAAGTTTGCTTTTCAATTCGTTCCATTCCTTCGGGTAGAACTACCTTTTCCAGCTTCGTCGATGCAAATACGCCGCTTCCCATCGTGTTGACACTGGCTTCAAACCGCACCATTGTGATTCCGGTGTTTGCAAATGCACCCGACCCTATGTTTTTCAGACTTGCCGGAAGAACCAAGTTTCCATTCAAACCAGCACTACAAAATGCCCACCCACCAATTTCTTCCAAATTCTGGGGCAAAACAAGCGATTTCAAAGTGCAATATTGAAACGCATCTGTTCCAATTTTCCGGATGTTATCACCAAATGATACTTTTTGGAGATTCCTACACCACATAAAAGCCTCGTCTCCAATTGTTTCAACTCCATCCGGAATCACCACGGCAGTAATATCATCTCTTTGATAAAACGCCTGTTTTCCAATTGCCGTAATCTGATAACCTTTATATACAGCAGGAATCGTTAGAGTCCCGTTTTTCATCCCTGCATCCGATTCTGTTACGCCTGTGAGCGTTGCTGTGTTCTTACCAGTTACTTCATAGTTCCACTGTTCTTTGCTCGTTCCTTCTGGTTCCGACACCATTTCCGACGAGCCTGTGGCCTCCGATGCAGCAGAAGAAGACGCCGGTACGGAAGAGGCCGTAGACGAAGACTCTGCGGGTTTTTCCTCCGGTTTCTGCGATGGTGCAGGCATTTCCTGTGCCGGAGGGGACGCCGGTGCTTCGGGTTCTCCTCCGCCGTCACAGGACGTCAGCAGAACACCTGCCAGCAACATTGCCGCTGCTGCTTTGGCAAACGAATCGAACGGCTTATTCCTTTTCCGCATTGCTGTTTCCCCATTTCCTCAATTTTAACAAACCACTTTTTCCCATATTACCCCTCTCCCAATCTTTTTGTCAATAACTGGTTGAAATTTTTTCGTTTTCAAACCGCCCAACCAAAAAACTGCCGCATCCGGGCGTTTTCCCGGATGCGGCAGTTTTCTTTGTTATTGGTTCGCCAGCAGCACTGCCAGAACAGCCTTCTGAACGTGGAGGCGGTTTTCCGCTTCCGTGAAGATCTCGTCGGCGTGCTCCTCAAAGACGGCAGTGGAAATCTCCTCGCCGCGGTGGGCGGGCAGACAGTGGAGCAGCAGGGCGTCGGATCTTGCCTTGCTCATGAGCGGACTCGTGATCTGAAATCCCGCGAAATCCCGCAGACGGCGCTCGCTCTCCGGGGTGCCGGGGGCGGTGTTCCATGCCGCCGTCACCACAACGTCGGCGTCCTTGACGCCCTCAGCGGGGTCGGTCAGGAGCTGGAACTTTGCGCCGTACTTGTGGGCGAACATCAGCACGTCGGCGGCGGGGCGGTAGCCCTGCGGGCAGACGCAGCGGACTTTCATGCCCGCCAGCAGACAGCCCACGATGAGGCTGTTGGCCATGCTGCAGCCATCCCCGATGAAGCAGAGGGTCTGGCCTTCCAGCGCACCGCGGCGCTCCCGGATGGTCATCAGGTCGGCCAGCACCTGACAAGGGTGGGCGTAATCGGTCAGGCCGTTGATGACCGGCACGCCCGCCAGCTTGGCGAACTCTTCGAGGTCGCGCTGGCGGTAGGTGCGCCACACCACGCAGTCGTAATAGCGGCCCAGCACGCGGGCAGTGTCCTTCAGGGGCTCGCCCCGGCCGGACTGCAATTCGGTGGCGGCGTTCATGTAATTTCCAAGGCCGCCCAACTGATACACACCCACCTCAAAGCTGGTGCGGGTGCGGGTGGAGTTTTTGGAGAACATCAGCGCCACGCTCTTGCCCTTCAGCAGGGGAGCGGTGCCCCCGGCTTTCTGGTCTGCCTTGAGCTTGTCCGCCACATCGAGGATGTGGGTCAGCTCTTCGGGGGTGAGGTCGCCCATTTTCAGCAGATGTTTCATGCCTGTTCCTCCGGCGATTTCTGAGCCATTTCGGACAGCACCTCGTTCAGGATGGTCAGGGCCATCTCCACATCGTGAGCCGTCAGGGTCAGGGGCGGCAGCAGACGCAGACGTGTTTTGGCCGTCAGCACCAGCAGGCCCTTTTCGCGGCACGCCGCGAGGACATCCGCCGCCTTGACGTTGCCGAAGAACTCGATGCCCACCATCAGGCCGATGCCAGAGATGCTCTTGACCATGGGGAGCTTAGCCAGACCGGTGCGCAGCTGGACTGCGCGCTCGTTCACGTTAGCAAGGAAGCTCTGGTCCATCCGGTCCACCACGACATTGGCACCGGCGCAGACCACCGGGTTGCCGCCGAAGGTGGAGCCGTGGGTGCCCGCACCCATGCCCTCGGCCACTTTCGCGTTCATCAGGACCGCGCCGATGGGCAGACCGCCGCCAAGGCCCTTGGCCAGCGTCACCACGTCGGGCTTGAGGTTGTAGTGCTCGCAGCACAGGAAGGTGCCGGTGCGGCCAACGCCGGTCTGGACTTCATCCACGATGAGGACGAGGTCCTTTTCATCGCAGAGCTTCCGGACCGCCTGAACATACTCCGGGTCCAGCGCCACAACGCCGCCCTCGCCCTGCACCAGCTCCAGCATCACCGCGCAGGTATGGCGGTCCACCAGCTCGGTCAGCGCCTCCAAGTCGCCCGCCGGGGCGTAGAGGAAGCCCTCGTTGAAGGGGCCGAAGTAGTTGTGGAACACCTCCTGACCGGTGGCGGTCAGGGTGGCAATGGTGCGGCCGTGGAAGCTGTTCACCAGCGTGATGACGGTATCGCGGCCCTTGCCGTAGTGGTCGAAGCTGTACTTGCGGGCCGCCTTGATGGCGCCCTCGTTGGCCTCGGCGCCGGAGTTGCCGAAGAAGACCTTGCTCATGCCGGTGCGCTTGCACAGCTTTTTGGCCAGCTTGCCGCAGGGGGCGGTGTAGTAGAGGTTCGACGTATGCTGGAGCTTGTGGGCCTGTTCGACCACGGCCTCGGCCCAGTCCACATCACAGTAGCCAAGGCTGTTGACGCCGATGCCGCTGGTGAAATCCAGATACTTCTGGCCCTCCGGGCCCTCGGCGTACAGGCCGTGGCCCTTTTCCAGCACGATGGGATTGCGGTTATAGGTGTGCAGGACGTATTCGCTGTCCCGCTTGATGACTTTTTCGGAATCCATAGATTGTTCCTCCTTCGGAGCGTCCTCGCCCTCTCCGTCTCGCTTCGCTCGCCAGCTCCCCCAAAGGGGGAGCTTTTTCTCTTATTATACAGTTCTTCTGTACTTTCAGCAAGTCTTACTCCTGATGACTTCTCCGGTAGAAACGGGTGCCGGAGCCGCGGTTGGAGAACAGCTCCAGCAGGATGGAGTGGGGAACCCGGCCATCGATGATGACGGCCTCGTGGACGCCTTGATAGATGGCGTCGGCCATGCCGCCGATCTTGGGGATCATGCCGCCCGCGATGATGCCCGCGGACTTGTAGCCCTCGATCTCGGAGACTTCCACTTCGGGGATAAGGGTGGACTCGTCGTCCTTATCCCGCAGCAGACCCGCGATGTCGGTCATAGAAACGAGCTTTTCCGCCTTGAGCGCAATGGCGATCTGGGCGGCAGCGGTATCGGCGTTGACGTTGTACGCCTGACCGAGGTCGTCCATGCCCACCGTCGCGATGACCGGGATGTAGCCGCCGTTCAACAGGTTCTGGATCAGGGTGGGGTCCACATGGATGATCTCGCCCACATGGCCCAGCTGGGGGTCCAGCTCGGTGCAGCGGAGCATCTGGCCGTCCATGCCGCACAGGCCCACGCCGCGGCCCCGGAGCTTGGCCACAAGGTCCTTGTTCACCTTACCGGCCAGCACCTGCTGGACGATCTCCATGGTGGCGTCGTCCGTCACCCGCAGACCGTTTGCAAAATGGCTCTCCACGCCGACCTTCTTCAGCATTTCGTTGATGGCCGGGCCGCCGCCGTGGACCAGCACCACCCGCACGCCCAGCAGCGTCAGGGTGACGAGGTCGTTCATGACGGCATTCTTCAGCGTCTCGTTGATCATGGCGTTGCCGCCGTATTTGATGACCATGGTCTTGCCGTGGTATTTCTGGATGTAAGGGGTCGCCTCCGAAAACAGGAGGGCCATTTCTTCGTTTTTCATATGTTTCCTCTTCCCGCTCTATACACGTTTCTCAGGTGCGGTAGTCGCCGTTGATCTTGACGTAATCGTAGGTCAGATCACAGCCCCACGCCTTTGCGCTGGCGTCGCCGGTGCCCATATCCACCTTGACGAGGACATCGTGCTCCGCCAGAACCTTGGCCGCCTCCTCCTCGCTGTAGGGGTGGTAGGCGGCATTCTCGCAGACATACACCTCGCCCGCCGGGCTGGACAGCCAGACGCAGACCTTATCGATGGAGAAATCGCCGGGGGTGTAGCCGATGGCGCAGAGGATGCGGCCCCAGTTGGCGTCCCGGCCAAAGACCGCCGCCTTGAACAGGTTGGAGCAGACCACGCTGCGGGAGACCGCCCGCGCCGTCTTCAGGTCGGGCGCATGGGTCACTTCGCAGGTGATGAGGTGGGTCGCGCCCTCGCCATCACCGGCGTGCTCGGCGCACATGTGCTCAGCAATGGCGGTCAGGGCCGCCACGAAGGCGTCATAGTCCGCATTTTCTTCCACGATCTCCGGGTTGCCCGCCAGACCCGACGCCATGAGGATCAGCGTATCGTTGGTGGACGTATCCAGATCGACGCTCATCTGGTTGTAGGTGCCGGGGACTACCGTCTTGAGCGCCTTTTCCAGCAGGGCGGGGGAGACGGCGGCATCGGTGGTGTAGAAGGCCAGCATGGTGGCCATGTTGGGGGCGATCATGCCGCTGCCCTTGCCGATGGCACCCACGGTGCAGGTCTTGCCGCCCAGCTCAAACTGGATGGCGTATTCCTTTTTGTGGGTGTCGGTGGTCATGATGGCCGTTGCCGCGTCGGTGCTGCCCTGCGCGGTGGCGGCCAGCTTTTCGGCGGCGGCAGGGATGCCGCGGGCAAAGGGGTCAATGACCATGGGCTGCCCGATGACGCCGGTGGAAGCGGGCAGAACATCCTCTGCCGGAATGTTCAGCGCCTTGCCGACCAGCTCGCAGCACGCTTCGGCCAGCGCCACGCCGTTGGCGGCGCAGGTGTTGGCGTTGCCGCTGTTCACGAGGATGGCCTGTGCATAGCCGTCGGTCAGATGGGCGCGGTCCACTTTGATGGGTGCGCCGCAGACTTTATTTGTGGTATACACACCGGCCGCTGCGCAGCGGACGTCCGCCTTGATCAGCGCCAGATCGTATTTTTCATTGTGGTTGGCGCGGATGCCGCAATGGACGCCCGCCGCCGCGAAACCCTTGGGCGCGCAGATGCCGCCCGCTACTTCCTTGTAAGACATAGGTTTACCCCCTAGCATCAAAATCCTCTTCCTTGTAAAGCTCCCACTTCGGGGGAGCTGGCAATGCCGTCAGGCATTGACTGAGAGGGCGAGTCCTTTACTCCAATCCTTCCGTTTCCGGCAGCCCCAGCATCAGATTCATGCACTGCACCGCTGCACCGGACGAGCCCTTGCCCAAATTGTCGAACAGGGAGATCAGCATCATCTGGTCGCCCGCCGCGTTCACGGTCAGGTACAGCTCCATCCGGTCGGAGCCGGAGAGGGCGTTGGAGTACAGGCCGTTTTCAGGCAGCGGCTCATTCAGCGCGTGGACGGAGACCGTTGCGCCGTCCTTATAATAATCCGCGATGCCCTCGGCCACCGCCTCGGCGGTGGTGCCCGCCAGCTTCAGATCCAGCGGCACCAGCACCTGCATCCCGGAATAGTAATCGCAGACCACCGGCACAAAGGCGGGCGTGTGGGCCAAGCCGCTGATCTTCTGCATCTCCGGCAGGTGCTTGTGGGCCAACGTCAGGCCGTAGCTCTTGGGGGCGTCGATCTTGCTATGGGCCGGGCGGTCGGCGCTCTCATATTCGGCGATCATCTTCTTGCCGCCGCCGGAGTAGCCGGAGATGCCGGTGCAGCTGAAGGGATAGTCCGCCGGGGCCAGCCCCAGCTCCACCAGAGGCCGGGCAATGCTGATGAAGCCGCTGGCGTAGCAGCCGGGCACGGCCACGCGATAGGAATTTTTGACCTTCTCTTTCTGGCCCTTCAGCTCCGGGAAGCCGTAATCCCATGCCGGGTCGGTGCGGAAGGCCGTGGAGGTATCCAGCACCTTGACATCCGGGCGGAGCAGGGGCATGACCTCTTTCGAGGCCGCGTCGGGCAGGCAGAGGAAGGCGAGATCGGCGGAGTTGATGACCTTCGCCCGCTCGTTCACGTCCTTGCGGCCCTCGGCAGAAATGCTCAGCAGCTCCATCTCCGGCCGGGCGGCCAGACGGTCGGCGATGCGCAGACCGGTGGTGCCGGAAGAGCCGTCAATAAAAACTTTCACGCTCATGCGTTGTTCGCCTCCCATGCGTCCAACTGTGCAGCGGCCAGTTCGATCTGGTGTTTCACGCTGGCTTCGCTGGGGCCGCCGTAGCTGGTGCGGCCTTCGCAGCACTTGATCAGGTCGATGGCGTCGTAAATATCCTGCTGGAACAGGCTGCTGTAGCCCTTGAACTCGTCGAGGGTCAGCTCTTCGAGGGTCTTGTCCTTGGCGATACAGTCGGAGACCATGCAGCCGGTCAGCTTGTAAGCGTCGCGGAAGGGCATTCCCTTCTTGGTCAGGTAGTCGGCGCAGTCGGTGGCGTTGATGAAGCCCTTGGCAGCGGCGCGGCGCATGTTGGCGGGCAGGGTCTTCATGGTGTCCAGCATGGGGGTCACCGTCTTCAGGCAGAGGTCGAGGGTATCCACGGCGTCGAAGATGGCTTCCTTGTCCTCCTGCATATCCTTGTTGTAGGCGAGGGGAATGCCCTTCATCATGACCAGCAGGGTGTTCAGGTCGCCGTAGACGCGGCCGGTCTTGCCGCGGATCAGCTCGGTGACATCCGGGTTCTTCTTCTGGGGCATGATGGAGGAGCCGGTGGTGAAGGCATCGTCCAGCTCAATGAACTTGAACTCCCAGCTGCACCAGAGGATGATCTCCTCGGACAGGCGGGACAGGTGCATCATGCAGGTGGAGATGGCGGCGGCCAGCTCGATGCAGAAATCGCGGTCGGACACGCCGTCCAGACTGTTGGCGCAGGGAGCCGCGAAGCCCAGCTTCTCGGCGGTGAACTGACGGTCCAGCGGGTAGGTGGTGCCGGCCAGCGCGCCGGAACCCAGCGGGCACTGGGCGTCCATCCGGGCGGTGGCGTCCTCAAAGCGCTGCAAGTCCCGCAGGAGCATCCATGCGTAGGCCATCAGCGCGTGGCCGAAGGTGATGGGCTGGGCCCGCTGCAAATGGGTGTAGCCGGGCATGACGGCGGTGGTGTTCTCCGCCGCCTTCTTGCAGATGACCTGCACCAGCTCGACGATGCGGCCCTGCAGCATCTTGCTGTAGTCCCGCAGGGTCAGGCGGATATCCAGCGCCACCTGATCGTTCCGGCTGCGGCCGGTGTGCAGCCGCTTGCCCGCATCGCCGATGCGGGCGGTCAGGGTCTGCTCCACAAAGGTGTGGACGTCCTCGGCGTTGGGGTCGATCTCCAGCTTGCCGGAAGCCAGATCATCCGCGATGGAAGCCAGACCGTTGAGGATGTCCTCGCAGTCCTTCTCGGAGATGATGCCCTGCTTTGCCAGCATGGCGGCATGGACGCCGCTGCCGCGCATATCCTGCGCGATCATCCGCTGGTCAAAGCGGATGGAAGAGTTGAAGTCGTTGACGCGCGAATCGACCGCCTTCGAAAAACGGCCTTTCCAGAGTTGTTCTGCCATAGTTATGTCCTTTTTATCTCTATTATAAAGCTATCCTTCGTACAACCTCTCAGTCGGGCTTGCGCCCGCCAGCTCCCCTAGTAGGGGAGCCTCTGGCGTATCCATCAAGCTTCACCCGGCTGCCAAGGCCTCCCCTATTAGGGGAGGTGGCAATGCGAAGCATTGACGGAGAGGTTTCTTCCTAAAAACGGCAAAGCCGCCGCAGGGGAAAACGCTCCTGCGGCGGTGCCGCCGGCAACCATGCCGGTTTTAGAACCGCTGTGTGAAAGTGTAGAAAACACGCAGCGGGGAAAGTTGGCTTTGTGTACCGCTTAGCCCTCGATCTTCGGCCAGCTCTTCGAGAGCTTTGCACGCTCCTTGATGGACAGGCCGAACAGGTTGATGAAGCCGGTGGCATCGGACTGGTCGTAGTCCTTATCGACACCGAAGGAAGCAGTCTGCTCATCGTACAGGGTGAACGGAGAGGTCACACCGGCGTTGATCATGTTGCCCTTGTAGAGCTTCAGCTTGACATCGCCGGTCACGGTCTTCTCAAGGCTGTTGGCGAAGGCATCCAGCGCCTCCCGCAGCGGGGTGAACCACTGGCCGTTGTAGACGATATCGGCGTACTTCTGCGCCAGCTGTGCCTTGAAGTGTGCGCTCTCCTTATCGAGGGTGATGGTCTCCAGCACGTTGATGGCCTTGTACAGGATGGCGCCGCCGGGGGTCTCGTAGACGCCGCGGCTCTTCATGCCCACCAGACGGTTCTCGACGATGTCCAGCAGACCGATGCCGTTCTCGCCGCCCACCTTGTTCAGGTACTCCACCAGCTCCACAGCGCCCATCTCCTTGCCGTCCACGGCGGTGGGGATGCCCTGCTCAAAGTGGAGGGTGAGGTAGGTCGGGGTGTCGGGAGCCTGCTCCGGGGACACGCCCAGTTCGAGGAAGCCGGGCTTGTTGTACTGCGGCTCGTTGGCGGGGTTCTCCAGATCCAGACCCTCGTGGCTCAGGTGCCACAGGTTCTTGTCCTTGGAGTAGTTGGTCTCACGGTTGATCTTCAGGGGGATGTTGTGCGCCTCGGCGTAGTCGATCTCCTCGTCACGGCTCTCGATGTCCCACTCACGCCACGGAGCGATGATGGCCATATCGGGGCAGAGGGCCTTCAGGGTCAGCTCAAAACGAACCTGATCGTTGCCCTTGCCGGTGCAGCCGTGGCAGATGGCGTCTGCGCCTTCCTTGATGGCGATATCGGCCAGAGCCTTTGCGATGCAGGGGCGGGCGAAGCTGGTGCCCAGCAGATAATCCTCATACTTGGCGCCGAACTTCAGGGTGGGGAAGATGTAGTTCTCCACGAAGTCCTTCTTCAGGTCGAGGACGTACAGCTTGGAAGCGCCGGTCTTCTTGGCCTTCTCTTCCAGACCGTCCAGCTCGGTGCCCTGACCCACATCGCCGGAAACGGCGACGACTTCGCAGTTGTTGTAGTTTTCCTTCAGCCAAGGAATGATGATGGAGGTATCCAGACCGCCGGAGTAGGCCAGAACGACTTTTTTGATGTTTTCCTTTTTCATGATGAACGCTCCTTTATTTTCATGTTTACACTTTTGTTTTTCTGCACCGGGCATCCCTCCCGGCACGCTCGATTCATCGCTTGCTTATCACGCTTTTTATTATACGCCGTGCGGTTTTTCCGTCAATGCCGAAAACCGCCAAACCTTCTGCCCGTTTCCGGTGCGGTTTCTGTCAATTTGTATGTTTATGCAAATATTTTGTAAATTATACAATTTTTATGCAATCATACTGCATATATGCGGAGGCTTTTGCCGGGCCTTTTCGGCCCCTTCGCGCCCCGGAGCCGCCGTTCACGCACAAAACACCCCCATTCACGCAGGTTTTGTTTCTTTTTGACGCATTTTATGGTATAATCAGTTTAAGAAAATCGTCGTCTCTATGCAGCTACAAAACGGAAAGTGAGGCCCCTATGAAAAAACGCATTCTCGCCCTGCTTCTTGCCTTCAGCATGATGCTTTCCCTTTTGCCGGTATCTGCCCTCGCAGATACGGGGGGGGGGTATCGATTTCGCCGCTTATGCGAGTAATGGGCTTATCGGTCAAATGCCCGACCTTAGAATGAACAGCAACGGAAAGCCCAATAAAACACTGGATTCAAACGGTTTTTGTCAGGGCGACGGCTGGACGTATCAAGTTACATATGGCCGCGACACGCTGACGCTGAAAAGCGGCAAGTACGATTTTAATTATACTTTTCCCGGATTCAGCGATAGCAAACACTTCGACGATTGCGACCACCTCAGCCGGGTAACGGTGAACAATATCGTTGTCGAGGAAGGCGCAACGATCGTCGGCGGTGTGTTCGAGGAAAAAAGCCTTGTGAACCATGGCACCGTTACAAACGGTCTGTTCAGCGGAACCGCTGTCACAAACGACGGCAAATTGAACTGCCTGTTTCGTCCAGCTCCCTCAAAACCAAAACCTGTCGGCATAGAATGTCACTCGCTGACAGCTGCGGACAACTCAACCGTCGAGGTGTTACTTTATTCATCCGTAGTCGGAAACACAACAACTACGTACAGCGGTGGTACATTTTATTTTACCGGAACTCCAAAGCTCACCGTAAAGCTTGATGATTCCACAATCCACTACATCAACGGCGACGAGCATTACGGCGGCCTGACTAGCCCGGATGGGAAGGGTTACCAGACGTTTACCCCCAAGGCGGGCGAAGATATCGTGCTGAACCGCGAGCCTTACGCTACCGACCTTGAGATGACTCCCCGCGGCTTCCCCGTAACGACCGGGCGTGAGCCGATCTATCAAGATGACGATTCCTCGAAGCCAATCATCGGCTACAGGGGCAACGGCTGGAAGTATGAAAGCGGCACGCTGACGCTGGAACGCGGCGAATACAACTTTTCCAAGGATGGCCTTGGTCAGCTTGCCCCCGATGTGAATCTTGTGGTTACGGGTGCCACGCTCACCGGCGGCGCGTTCAACGAGATTCCCCACGGCTTAACCGCTGATAATGTCCAACCCATCATCCTGAACGGTTCCGGTTCGATTGAAGCCGTGAACGACCTTTCTTCCGAAAAGTGGAGCAAAACACTGTATGCCATCAAAGGCAGTCAGGTGGAGATCAAAGCCAGTGTTCCCCTTACGGATATCAACTGCCGCGCGATCAAATCTAACTATTATCCTGATAACAACGACAAAACCACTCTCCGTTTCATGACAAGCTTTTCCTTCCTTGAGACTTATACAATACATGGCGAAACTGAGTTGATCCTGAACAAGTCTTCCCGCACAAATCTCATCATGCAGGAAAATGGCTCTCCAAATCTCGAAGGCATCCCATATGATCGGAGCTTCAACGAGTATATCTATACCGGGGATGGCTGGAGATATGTTGACGGCATCTCCGACTATTTGGAGCTAACAGACCATTCTTACAATTTCCGTTATTGCGACCCGCGCAACGAGACCGGCAGCGAGCTTGCGGCTGTAACGTGCGATATCACAAACAGCAGCGGTGCGACCATCGAAGACGGCATTTTCAAGAATTTTGTCGAGAATTATGGCGGCACCATCAACGGCGGAACCTTTGCTGCGGGTTTGCTCGTCAGGTATGCCACTGAACAGGGCACCGTGACCGGCGGTGCATTCAACGGCGATAAAGCACTGAGCGACGGAGCCCATCCAGTGACGGTACACGATGGACACATTCTGAAAGTGAATGACACCGAACCGCTTGTGCTGGATAGTTCTCGCCATTTGACCACCGGCACCGAATGGAAACTCTACTCCTATGAGGGCACCATTGTCACCGTCACAGCCGACACCGACATTACCAACATCAACGGCTGGAACATCGGCAGGTTCCCCGCCAGCAGCTACCCGAACGGCGCGGATGACAAAAAGACTGTCCGCTTCCGAATGCCCGACGGCCCCGTGGTACTGAACGACACGCTGTATACGCTCGATATCATCCGCGGCACTATGCTGGGCAACACCTCTGTCTCCGTTCCGGCGGGTACGGAACTCAAGCTGGACGCCGACGAACCGGCAAAAAATGAAACCTTCCTCGGCTGGACGCTGAGCGACGAAAGCTTGCTGACGAAAGGCACGCTGAACGACCCCAACTGCAAAACGATCACCATCACAATGAAAAACGCCAGCGCCACCGCTGAGGCGGTGTTCCAGAAAGACACCCCCGCCTATACCCTCACCGTGACCGGCGGCGGGCTTGTGAACGACAAGACCAGCGCGGTGGTGGAGGCTGGCGAGGAAGTGTGCCTGACCGTGGGCGAGATGCAGGAGGGCATGAGCTTCAACTATTGGGACCTGCCCACCGCGCTGATCAAGGCGCTGACGGACAGCAGTTCCGGCGGCTTCAGCAATAAGGTCGAGCCCCTGACCTTTACCATGCCCGACCTGAGCGGGTACACCGAAGACACGCGCTTCACCATCCGGCTGGACATCCGCCCGGCGGAGCTGCCGGACGATGACGACGGCCCGTCGGTGCTGGGCACCATGGCCACCGTGGCCGTGGGCGGCGCGGCGGCCGGCATCTTGGTGTGGCAGGGCGTGAGCCTCGGTGTGGACAGCTATTTGCAGCTCTCCCTGCCCGGCGGCGTGCCGGTGCCCACCAACCGGCGTGAGCTGGTGAAGCTGCTGTGGGAGACGGCGGGCAAGCCCGACGTGGTGCTCCCGGCGCTGTACGGCGATGTTTCCACCGAGGACGGTGAGCTGCAGAAGGCGACCCGCTGGGCCATCGACAACGGCCTTGTGAAGCCCGCCGACGAAACCGACGCCTCCCGCTTTGACCCCGACCGCAGCGTTTCCAAGTATGAAGTGGCGCGGGCGTGGTTCAAGGTCCAGCAGATGCTGAAATAACTCCCCCAGTCCTCTCCGATGGCTCCCTCCTTGAGGGAGCTGGCGCGTGAGCGCCTGAGGGAGTCCCCCTTACAAGAGCAAGAGCCTCCCGGCGTGAAAACCGGGAGGCTCTTGCGTTATATGCTGCCGTATTTTTTCAGGATAGCGGCGGTCTCTTCGGGGGATGCGAGCCGGATGGGGGTAGGCCTTTCGCTGCCGGAGCGCAGCGCCAGCCACCACGTCGAAAGCCCCAGCCAGCCCCACTTATAGGCCGTGTGGGGGGTGCGCCCCACGCAGGAGAAGCCCAGCCGCTGGTGGATGTGCTCGCTGGCGGGGTTGGGGTCGGCCACAAGGGCGTAGACGTTCCAGTAGCCGCAGGCATCCAGCACTTCCAGCAGGGCGCGGTAGAGCAGGGTGCCCACACCGAGGCCGCGGGCGTCCGGGGCGCAGTAGATGGTGCTCTCCACCGACCAGTCGTAGGCTTCCCGCGGGTGCCACCGGTGGGCACAGGCGTAGCCCAGCAGCTTGCCCTCGGCGTCCCGCGCCAGCAGCAGCGGGGCCGTCTTCCGGGTGTTGTCCGCCCAGTCCTCGTACTCTTCCAGCGTGGAGGGCGTGACCTGAAAGGTCGCCGTGTGGTTCAGCACGTACCAGTTGTAAATTTCAAGGATGTCTGCCGCATCCGCGCGGGTCGCCACCGACAGCCGGGGCAGATTCTTCCCTTCCCATTCCCCGCACAGGGCCTCTTTTTTCGCCTTGGGCAGCTTTTTCAGGGCCGCTTCGCGGCGCAGGGCGTCGGATTTGTCGGCACAGCGCTCCAAATAGGCGAACCGCTTGGCCCCCATGGCCCGCGTCGCCTTGGCCCCTTTGCCGGTCTTGTGGGCGTGGAGCCGGGCACCGGGGTCGTTGGTCCAGCCCGTGTAGAGCTGGCCGCCCGCGCACCGCACCATATAGACGTAGGCCCGTTCCTCGTGTTCCGCTTCGCCGCTCATCTTACAGTCTCCCGTTGTTTTTCAGCACCTGACGGCAGGCCGCAAGGGCGGTCTCCTTGTCCTTGGCCGTGATGAGGAAGCGGCTGGCGTGGCAAAAGCTGATGCCCTCGATGCCGCTCTTCTGCTCGATGACCTCCTGCGGCTGGCCCGCCCACGACTGAGGGAAGGGGAGCTTAGGCTTTTTGGTCTTGTGGTCGGTCACGCACTGGGCGCTCCAGCCGCCGCGCTGGCTGGGGTAGACCACGAAGAGGGCATCCGTCCGGTACAGGCCGTTCTTCCACGGCAGGTAGCAGGGCAGGATCACGATGCCGTCGCGGGAGTTTTTGTAGGCTTGCTGGACCTTTTCATCCGCACGGTTCACGGCGTTGGCGCTGGCGATCTGGTTTTCCAAGATCTGCTTCGCCACGGCCACCGCCTTGAAGAAGCAGGTATCCTGATCTTCCTTCGAGTCCCACACCGGGTTGAAGAAGCCGATGGCGTCGCACAGGCTGTTCTGCTCGCCGGTGTTGTCGTTCAGATCGAGGGGCTGGATGAAGTTTTCGTCGATGAGCCGCGCCTGACGCTCGCCCACAAGGCCGGGCCCCAGCACCCGCCACAGCAGACCGAAGGCTGCGTAGGGGACGCCGTTGGCCCGCATTTCCCGCGGCTCCTGATGGTGGTCGAACATGCCGAAGCCGATATCGTACACGATGCCGTCGAAATCGTCCGGCACCACAAAGCCGCGGGTGATCTTGATGTCCGGGCGGATGATCTGTAACAGTGCCGTCGCAAAGACATCATCCGCGTGGAACTTGCCCGCATGTGTAAAACCATTTGCAGGAATTTTCATATCTGTACCTCATTCTCAACAGTGTCTTTGAGGACAGTATAGCACATTTCCGAAACGCAGACCAGCCCCGGAAACGATGCCGTTCAGGCCGTTTCCGGGGCTGGCTATGTATTGTTACAAGTTCGGGAAGATGCTGTTGCTCGGATTCGAGGTAATTGTTATCGGGCTAGTAAAGTACAGAGTGTCCTGTGCTGTTTCCATCATACAGCCAATACCTGTCAACTGATTGTCCGAAGTATACGCATAGGTATATTGTACTTTTACGTCCGTGCTCCAGCTTGTCACAGCAGCCTCATAGTAATAGCCATTCGCATTATACGCTTTAAAGTAAATCGGATTAAGCGGCACCTTATACATTACTTGCCCCATAATTAACAGCCCTTCAGCCGTTTCGATTTCATCAGAAGTCGTGCATTTATACCAGTCGTTTCCTTCACTCACATAATATTCGTCCGCATCGCTCTTGTACGCTCTTGCAGTTCCCGTACTATAAGAGATGTTCACATAAATTTTATTGCCTTTCGCCGCATATATCACTTTGGCGCTATCGGTAACTTGCTTCGTGTCTGCATCAATGATATTCAGCGTACCATTCACATAGATGTTGGTATCCGAAACACCTCTGCTCACCATATACGCCTTCGTTTTGGACGCATTCCACGAAGTCGGCAGAGTATTTTCATCCTCCTTGCCGGGCTTCTGACCATTGTTATTTCCGCCATTATTGTTGCCATTGTCATTTCCGCTGCCCGACCCCTGAGAAGTGCCCGGATTGCTCGGTGTTTCCGGAGCGCTGGGCGTATCACCGCCGCAGGCAGTCAACATGGTCAAAGACATTGCCGCCGCCAGAACACAGACAGCGAGACGTTTCATCATTCGCATAATGATTCCTCCATATTTAATGAAATTGCAGAAGCTCCCCAAATCACAGTCTCTGCAAGCCGAGTGTACCCACCCCCACCCACCTCACCACGCGTTCTTGCACAATTAGGGACTTTGTTAAAATTTGAAGTACATCTCTTTCCAAAA
>OJLA01001391.1_pt1 | contig 16598 bp, 18 predicted proteins | sample 1596611 | NCBI WGS metagenome assembly OJLA01 (sample SAMEA4350168, study PRJEB24818) | metagenome | biome: human; feature: gut; material: faeces | place: Denmark | collected 2013-09
AAGTTATGTAAGCACGACACGCCGTTCCATTCGTGCCGTAAGGCACGAATGATGAGCAGGGTTTGGGGCAGGCACGCCCCAACAAGATCACTTCGGAAATGCAGACGCATTGCAGAAGTGAAGTCCCAGTGGAGCACAACATTTTCAAGAATTGAAAATTTGTGGCCACGGGACGGTTCTTGCCCTCTACCGCTGCGCTCAAAACCGTTTCTGGGTAATTGTTTCCGAATTGTTAAGGCGCAAAAAATAAGTAGAGAGTTCCGCTGCTCATGTATGTGGGTCACCGTTTGCTCCGAACGCAGTTCCTGCCCCTGTTTGTGCAGCGGCGTTGACGAAAAGTCGGTATCACGTTCGGTCGGCTCATGAGATTTTCAAGGTGCGTTTCCCGTAAAAGAAAAATACCGCCCATGCAGCATAGCGATGGATTTTGTCGGGTGAAACAGCGGCAAAATGAATCGGGTGTGTTGCGGGGCGGTGAATTTTTCAGGGATAATCCACGGCGAGGCAGTGTTCAAAATGAACACGACCACATCTTGTGGAAAGGTTCAAACCAATCCACAAGAGCAGTGGGATTTACAAGAAAAATACCACTGTGTGTGAAAATCGTCAAGAGGGTTTTGAAAAATTTGTTGAAGTGAAGCAAGAAAAGTATGACACATCTTGTGGCTTTAGGAAAAAATACGCTATGTGAATCAGAACAAATCCCATTTTCTGTCTGCGGTAAATCCTTCTACTGCCAGCTGCAACAGGATGTTGCTTGTGCATTCAAGACGCAGACGGCAATAAAAACGGCAAGATCGCCTGCTGCCAAGTGACCTTGCCGTTTTGTACTGTATTTTGCTAAATCAGGCAGTTGCCCGCGACTTTACAACGCTACGTTGACCGGCAGAACATACACACCGTCGGCGGTGTAGTAGGTGATTTGAGTAACAGTCTTGCCGATGATGGAGGCAAGATAGGTCTCGTCCGTATTGAAGCCCAGCTCGGTGCCGCGCCAGATATTGGTCACATGATGCAGGCCATACTCGCTGCCATCGGCGGTGGTCAGCACTACGCCGTAGACCTTGTTGGCGCTGGTGTCCAGACCAAAACCGGAGAGCTTCATCTCGTAATTCGCGTGGCGGCCATTGGTGGTCAGCTCCACAGTAACACCCTCCACGGTAGTCTCGGTGGCGTGGACTTTGCCAAACTCCCACTTGCCGCTCAACAGGTTGTACCATGCGGTAATGTAGTAGGCAGGAGTCTCGCCGAGCTTATAGTACCGCAAAGCCCTTGACCTTTTTGCCGGAGCCATGCTGTATGTGGTGGTGGAGGAACTGATCCCGGAAATGTCGCAGGGACAGCACTCCAACGTTGGCACGGTACTTTTCGTGGTGGGCTTCAGCGTGATGATGGTGCTGGATGTGGCACTGGGGTAACGGTTGGGGGCTCCCGAAAGCGAAATCTCTTTCGGAATCTCCGAAAATGCCTAAACTTCTTGACAGAGGAGACGGCAGGGCGTATTATTTTGGCAGAAGGACCGTTGAGAAGCGGCTTTTTATAGGGTTGGAAGTTAGCTAAATCCAACTTATCGGTGCACGTGGTGGTTAGATAAATCTAACTATAAAAGGAGAGACAGCAATGCGAGCACGCAAGAATTTCTGGGACAGAAATGCAGGTCTGTATGACTGCTTTATGCGAAAAGACAGGATAGTATACGAAAAAATGTATGAGCTGATCTGTCCGGTCGTGAAAGACAAAACGGTGCTGGAGTTGGCTACCGGAACAGGGCTGATCGCCAAGCACATCGTAAAAGCAACGGCACACATCGAGGCGACGGATGCCTCTCCGGAAATGATTACAGAGGCCAAGCGGGGGAATTACTCTGCGAAACTGCATTTTTCCGTGCAGGATATGTTTTCTCTGCCATACTCGAGCAAATCATTCGATGTGGTAATCGTATCTAACGCACTGCACATCGTGCCGCAGCCAGAAAAATCACTGCGAGAAATCAAACGGGTGTTGAAGGATGACGGTGTGCTGATCGCGCCCACCTTTACTCACGCAGAAAACTCATTTCCCGGCAAGGTCAAAGCCTTTTTCATGAAGCTGGCAGGCTTTCCGCTTCACAGCAAGTGGACGAATGAGGAATACCTGAGTTTCCTGCATCAGAACGGCTGGGCAGTACGAAATAGTGTCGTTCTAAAGGCCTCTTTTCCGCTGACCTATACGGAATGTGTGAAATCGGAGGTGTGATATGTCCTTTTTTGAAAACACCCGAAAGCCCGTAGGCTTTGGCGGGAAGATCATGGTTGCTATGATGAACTTTGGACACAGCGCAATGGCAGAATGGGGGCTGCGCTTTTTAAAGCCTGCCCCGGATGCCATGGTGCTAGACTGCGGCTGCGGCGGTGGAGCGAACATTAAGACACTGCTGAAACTGTGCCCCAACGGCAAGGTGCAGGGCATCGACTACTCAGCTGTCAGCGTGGAAAAAACGCGAAAGGTCAATGCCAGAGCCATTGCGGCAGGACGGTGTACCGTGCAACAGGCAAGTGTGGCAGAACTGCCGTTTGAAGCGGAGCAGTTTGATGTGGTGACCGCCTTTGAAACGGTCTATTTCTGGCCGGAACTTGCGCAGAATTTCAGAGAGGTTTATCGAGTGCTGAAGCCCGGCGGGGTCTTTTTCATCTGCAATGAAGCAAACGGCGAAACAACAAAAGACGACAAATGGACGCAGATCATCGATGGCATGACCATCTATACGGACACTGCACTGAAAGAGTATCTGGAGCAAGCAGGATTTTGTAAGATCCAGAACCACAAAAATAAAAAGGGCTGGCTGTGCATCACAGCACAGAAATGAGGTGCGATCATGTCGAAAAAAGCAACGGAATTTCAAAGAAAAGCAATGAGCTGGATGTACCGGGGCAAGGAAATCTTCAAGCCTTTGAACACCGGCTGGATCGACGAGAATGTTGCCTGCGTGCGCGAATGGGTGGCGAACATCTTCTTCTACCGCAAAGGCGATACGACCATTATGGTCGATGCGGGATATAACTACGACCGCCTTGCCGAAAAAATGGGCTGGCTTGGGATTGATCCGAAGTCGATGCACCATATCCTTATCACCCATCAGGACACCGACCATGTGGGTGCGGTGGAAGCAGACAGTCCGGGGCTGTTCCGGAATGCGAAGCTGTACATCGGCGAGATCGAGAACCGGTATCTCACCGGCGAGGTGCGGCGAAAAGTCATCTATCATCTCTATAAATTGCCGCAGGTCACGATCAACAACGAAAAGGTACTGCTGCACGATGGACAGGTACTTGACATTGACGGCGTCAGGATCGAGTGTTTTCTGGTTCCCGGTCATACATGGGGACATATGGTCTACCTCATTGACGATAAGTACATTTTTATCGGCGACACGCTGTGGTTTGGCGCGGACGGCGGCTACAGTTTTATTTCTGCGCTGGCAGAGGATAACAAGCTGGCAGTGAAGTCTCTGACACTGCTGGAGAAAAAGCTGAAAAAACGCGGACTGCATCCGCTGTTCATTACCGGTCACACCGGCTGGACGGACAACATGGAGTTTGCCTTTGCGCACAAAAATGAGCTGTGCTCGCCCTTCAAGAAAAAAGTCCACGACCCATCGGCACCCTATGATGCCTACGACGAATCGGATGACACCGAAGAAAATGCAAAGAGCGGTTTTCTGAAAGGCGTGGGAAGATGAAGGACAGCGAATTACAAATTGACCGTAGCTGCCATGTGCTATATTCCAAACCCTGCAAAAAGGAAATTCTGGCGAAAATCACTCTGCACTATCCGGAGGTGGAGCGCGAGGTGGTCTGGGAGCAGGTGCAGCTGAGATACGCAGAGCTTCTTTCCAAGTGGCGCACCGACCTCGGCGGTAAAAAGAATTTTCACAACGGCGTAGGCGGCACCTACGACTGCATCGCCATCATGTGCTTTTACGATGTGTGCCGGGATGTGGTCACATTCCGCGAAATGGAAGAGATAGAAGAAAATCTGATCCTGCCGTCCTTCCGGAAGCTGCGATTCGTTGACATCAACAAGCCATTCTGGAAAAAGCTGATGTATCGGGCATTCAGCACCGCCCAAAAGCACTGTGACACATGGCATGATTACGAGATGGATGTTGCGCCTTACGAAAACAGCAAGCCCATCTATTATGAATTTACGACGTGTCCGGCGGCGGAATTTGCCAAGCGGTTTGGATTTGCGGACATTATGCCCGCCCTGTGCAATGTGGACTATGCGTCCATGGAACTGCTCCATGCCAAGCTCGTGCGGACGACCACCTGCGTGGACGGCTGCCGATGCGACTATACCATCTGCGGCGATAAGGATCCATACGTAAAGGAACATCCCGAATACCGGGATGAAAACGGATACAGGAGGAATAAGTAATGCTTTTACAGGTGATTCTGGAAGGTCTTGGGCTGGGGGCACTGCTGGTTCTGGTCTGCGCTGCGGGCATCCGCAAAGGGGCTGTTGGGATGGTGCATCTTTACCCCATGGGACAACCGTTTGCGAGTATCCAGTCGGGGCTATATGTTAGGTTACAGCGACCTGAAAGACCCTTCCGTCAGCGGTTTTTTCCGGTTTCTCGCCAAGGTCGGTGACAACGGAATGAAAATGCAGATCGTGAAGATCGGATTTGGAGGCAAGCTATGAAAATTCTGGTATATGGTGCAGGCGTTCTGGGGTGCAATCTGGCAAGAAATCTGCTGCGCGCCGGAAAGGATGTCACTCTGCTTGCGCGGGGAAACTGGGCTGCGGAGATCAAGCAGAACGGCCTGCGGATCAAGGACAAATTTTCGCTCCGCACCTCGGTCAGCCGCATTCCGGTGGTGACTGAACTTGCACCGGATGCAATGTACGATGTGATCTTTGTGGTCCTGCGCTATACACAGCTGGATTCCGTTCTGGACACGCTGCGGGCGAACCGGACGAAGAACATCGTTTTTGTGGGCAACAACGTACAGACAAAAGCATTGGCGGCGGCACTTCCGGAAAAGAACGTCCTGTTTGCCTTTGCGCTTTCTGCGGGGCATCGGGAGGTTGACCGGGTTGTCTCCATCGACCTGAAAAAGATCACCATCGGACAGCTGCCGGGTGCAATCTCCAATAAACAGCTGATCGGGCGCATCTTCCACGGCACAAAATATAAGGTTGTTTACGAGCCGAACATGGAGGACTATCTGCTCTGCCATGCCGCGTTTGTGATGCCTGCGGCCTTCGCCTGCTATAAGACAGACGGCGACCTGAAAAAGCTCAGGGGAGATACCGCGTACCTGAACCGTGTGCTGGATGCCAACATCGAGGGATACCGCGCCATCCGAGATGCCGGGCACACCATTCTGCCCAAGGAGGATGCAGACTTTGAAGGGGAGAAATACCGCAAGACCTGCCTGCGCTTTTTCAAGCTGATGTGCGCCACCTCGCTGGGAAAACTCTGCGCCTCCGACCATGCCATGAACGCCATCGACGAAATGAGCGCGCTGAACCGGGACCTCAAGAAATTTTTTGATGAACATGGCGCAGCCTACCCGGTATGGCAGGCACTGGAAACGGAAGCCGGGAGGTATCTGCAATGAAATACGCCGGGATGCCTTTTGGAATGTGGGTGCTGTTTTCAGGCTCCTTTCAAAAACAACTGACCGCTGTGCTGGGCTATGATGCAGCCACCGCAAGAACCATCACGAAAAAGGCAAAGCCGCAATACCGGCAGATCATCCGCAGGCTGCCGGAGTTTGAAAAGGCCGACCGCTTCAAAATGAACATCGTCAACTGCGCAATGCTCGGCGCGTTCATCCTCTCCATGCCGCAGCGTCCGGAGGTGGACAGGCTGACGGATTACTACGCAAAATCCATGATGACAGCACCCATGCAGTGGTTCTGCCGCAAGAGCGGAAAAAGCAAGTTTACCGCAAAGGACATTGCCGCTATGAAGGCCACCGCTGCTCTGAAAGCCGCCGACCGCAACCCCTACTCGTGGAACATGGAATTTTACGAATACCCTGACGGCAGCGGCTATGAAGGACGCTTTACCAAGTGCGGCATCTGTGTGCTGATGAAGGAACTGGGTCTGTACGATCTGACCCCTGCCCTGTGCCATCTGGACTACACCATGAGCGAAGCGGGCGCTGCGACGAACTTTGTGCGGCAGTACACTCTCGCCTCCGGCGGCCCATACTGCGACTGCGGGTATAAAAAGAAGGGCTTCGTGAAAGCTGGAACGGAGGCAGGACGATGAAGGAAACCTATCTCTCCCGTGATTTCCGGGAGACTGTGGCACTGCGCTTTCCCGCGCGGGCAAAGGAACTGAACACCGCTTTCGATATACGCCTGAGTGCGTTGCTGGCTGAAAATGCGGGTGCAAGCAAGGAAAAGCAATATCACCTCAAGCGGCAGATATTGCCGGGCATTTCGGCCTACGAGACCTTGCAGCGGGTCATGCCGAAAGAGGAGGCACTGCAAACCGTTCACGGCTATGTGGAGCACTTGGCGAGAACGAGCCACAAACAGCTTGCCGCCCTGCTGCACATACCGGGGCTTTACCGCCTTGTTCCCGGCGTTTTCGTCAAATCCACCCGGAGCGTTTTCGGCCCGGCGGCGGGCTTTGCCCCAAAAGAACTGCAGACCGGTAACGGCGTCTGGCGTGTGGATATGATGAAGTGTCCCTATCACGACACCTGCGCAGAATACGGCTGCCCGGAGCTGTGCCGCTGCTTTTGTGACAGTGATGACATCAGCTATACCGGGCTGCATCCGAAGCTGATCTGGGAGAGAAGCATGACGCTAGGGCGCGGAAATGACCACTGCGATTTTTGCATGAAAACCATAAAATAGATGCACAGGAAGCGAAGAAAATGAAGAAAGAAGAAACAAAGCGTTTTATCTGCTGGTGCATCGCGGCTGCGGTGTATGAGAAAAAGCACTCTGCGCACCTCGCAGGCTGACAGCGATTGCTGAATTGTCTGTGTTTTTTGCAGAAAGTGCATCCATAGCTTCCGGTGTGTATATATGCTGAAGGATTACCCGCCTTTCCAAGCAAATGATTTTGAATATCTGCGGGGGAGGATACTGATCCTCCTCCCGGAAAATGACATTTTCAAAAAGGAAGATCAGAAACGGTTCGCAGATCTGTTCCGGAAACTGGATGCGGAGATCCGCACAGTTCCGGGCGGTCATGTGGGCTTTATCGTTCAGGCGGAACGGTATCTTGATTTGATGGAAACATTTTTGCAGAGAAATGGAATTTGACAGTTCACGTCTGCGAATCAGTAAGAAAAAGCGAATCTTCAGGAAAAGAGAATGGCTATGCATAAATCACTTTTTGATCTTTCCATAGAAGAAACGACCTCGACTGAAATGCCTCACACCGTGAAATTTTCCAATGAGACAGGAACTGGGAGTATGATTATCTGTCCACTGTTTTTGGGTGCAGAGCTGTATTATAACGATATGCACCTTGCATTCTTTGAGGAAGCCACGGCACCAATGCGGAATGTCATTGAGATCAACCACTGCCGCGTGGGGCGTTACGAGTGCAGTTTTGGGGCAAATAGCTGCTGCTATCTGGCAGCAGGGGATTTTGCGGTGTGTGCAGCGGCGCGCAAAAAGTCGTCCTCCTGCTTTCCGCTGCGGCACTACCACGGCATCACCATCCTACTGGATCTGGATGCGATTTCGCCGGAAATGCGGAAACAAATGGAATGGTACGGCGTAGACCTTGATGTCATACGGCGGTACATCTGCACGGAAAACCGCTGCTGTATCCTGCGGTCAGAACCGACCATTGCCCATATTTTTTCAGAGCTTTACACAGCGCATTCTGTGCCGGACACTGGCTATCTTCGGCTGAAAGTGCTGGAGTTGCTGCATATTCTGACCCGGCTGAAAAACAGGGAAGATGTGCAGCAGACAGAGTATTTCAATCAGCATCAGGTGGAGTGTGTGAAGCAGGCTGCGGCTCTTCTCACGCAGGAACTGACAGTTCGCCGTACAATCGAACAGCTTGCACAGGAGGTCGGCCTTTCGCCTACGGCATTAAAAAGCTGTTTCAAAGGCATTTACGGAAGCTCGGTCTATGCGTATCAGAAAGAGTACCGGCTGCAGCTGGCACAGAAGCTACTACTCGAAACCGATTGCACGGTTGCTGAAATCGCCCATCGGGTCGGGTACGAAAATCCGAATAAGTTTTCTTCTGCATTTCGGGAAGCAGCCGGCATGACGCCTACGGAGTATCGGAAGATGCGTCCGATTGGATAGATTCTGTCGATTTGGTTCTTGCGCAGAAAGTCCGGTTCCAGTAAAATCAGTATCGCGATTAGTTGAAACTAACGCCGATATTCTGATTTTGTGGAGGAAATTGATAATGCGTTTGATGAAAAGAATTCTGAGTGCAGCTGCTGTGCTAGCTCTGTCTGCTTCTCTTCTGGTTGGCTGCAGCAGCGGCACGGCGAGCTCTGTTCCCGTTTCTGCAAGTTCTGCCGCAGAAAGCACTGTTTCTTCCGTAGAAGAGACCGCCTCTTCTGCTGTGGATGAAAACGAAGCTGCCGCTGCACAGTTGCTGAACGACCTAACGGGCAGCTATCAGGAACTGTGGCCGGTGATTCTGGCGGACGAATATAAGCAGACATGGCTGGATGATTGTACCGCTCTCGTGGGCGAGGACAATGCCGAAGCTGCTTTTGAGAAGCTGTCCTCTATGGTGACAGGTGATGTTTACGGCGAAGATGCAGTCAAAGCGTATGCCAACGGCGGCGGAGCCTATTTCTGCGGCTTTACCAATAGCCTTGCGATCTTGACCTTCGATGGTGAAACTTCTACCATTTCCGGCACCGATAAGGACGGCAATGTGCTGTTCTCCCATACCTATCACTATATTGGCATGGAGCCTGTGCGTGGGCTGTATGAGTTTCAAAGCGATGATGCCGATTCCGGCGAGTTCACCTACTTCTTCCTTGCGCCGGACACCAGTGCGGAAACTTACCATATTGAGTTTCGCTATGGTTCGGATGCAGAAGCTCTGAGCCAGTACGATACAGGCGAATATGCTTACTGGCTGGCCTCCGGCATTTCCACCGACTGTGACCAGACGATGATCGACAACTGCATTGAGCTGTTCTGCACCGAAAATCTGGCGGGTTAAAACGCAGAATGTGCTGTGGAGTTGAAATACCACAGCACATTTTTGCCGCAATCTGATTTGAAGGAGGTCTTTCCGTGAAAAAACAGTCCGATCTTTCCCGGCTGATGGGCTACGCCGGGAACTACCGATATTTCACCTACGCTTCGTGGGTGCTGTCTGCGGTCAGTGCGCTGGTGGCGCTGGTGCCTTTTGTGTACATCTGGAAGATCCTGCGGGATGTGTTGAACGCCGCGCCGGACTATGCGCAGGCGGTGAACATCCCCCATTACGGCTGGATGGCAGTGCTGTTTGCGGTGCTGGCTTACCTCATTTACATTGCGGCACTGATGTGCTCCCATCTGTCGGCGTTCCGGGTGGCGACCAATCTGCGGCTGGAGGTTTCCGAACACCTTGCCACACTGCCGCTGGGCTTTACGGAGACGTTTGGCAGCGGTAAGCTGCGCAAGATCATCCACGAGAGTACTGGCGCAGCGGAGACATTTCTCGCCCATCAGCTGCCGGACAAATATAATGCAATGGCAACACCCATAGGTCTGTTGGTTCTTTTGCTTGTGTTCGACTGGCGGCTGGGTCTGCTGAGTCTCGTTCCGGTGGCACTGGGCTTCGTCATCATGTCCGCCATGACAGGAAGGCGGATGGCAGACAAAATGCGGCAATACGGTAATGCGTTGGAATCAATGTCTAACGAGGCCGTGGAGTATGTCCGCGGCATCCCGGTAGTCAAGACCTTCGGGCAATCCGTCTTTTCGTTCAAAAAATTCAAAGCGACCATTGATGAGTACGAAAAGTGGGTCATTGCCTACACCAAAGAGCTGCGGATGCCGATGATGCTCTATACTGCCGCAATCAACGGTGTGTTTGCTTTCTTGATTGTAGGTGGGCTTCTGTTCACCCGGAACGGTGTGACTTCGGAATTTCTGCTGAACCTGCTGTTCTACATCATCATTACCCCGGTAATCTCCCTGACCCTGACCCGCATCATGTACATGAGCGAAAATGAACTCGTTGTGGCAGATGCGTTGGCTCGTGTGGATTCGGTTCTGGATGCGGAACCTGTGCCAGAAAACGATCATCCGCGGCATCCGAAAGATGCCTCTGTGTCCCTGAAGGATGTGCATTTCAGCTATGATGGCAAAACGGATGTTATCAAGGGCGTTTCGCTGAAAATTCAGCCGGGTCAGATGGTGGCTTTCGTTGGCCCCTCCGGCGGCGGCAAATCCACACTGGCAAACCTGATTTGCCGGTTCTTTGATGTGCAGAGCGGCAGCGTCCGGGTGGGCGGAGCGGATGTGCGGGACATCCCCAAGGAAGAGTTGATGGACACCATCTCCTTTGTGTTCCAGAACAGCCGCCTGCTCAAGGGCAGCATTCTGGACAACGTCCGGCTGGGCAGAGCGCAGGCCACCGAAGCCGAGGTGCTGGCGGCGCTGAAAGCTGCACAGTGCATGGATATCGTGGAAAAGTTCCCGGAGGGCATCCATACCGTCATTGGCACAAAAGGCGTGTATCTGTCCGGCGGCGAGCAGCAGCGCATTGCCATTGCCCGCGCCATGCTGAAAAATGCGCCCATCCTGCTGCTTGACGAGGCCACCGCTTTTGCCGACCCGGACAATGAAGCAAAGGTGCAGGCAGCCTTTGCTCAGCTTGCCAAGGGCAAAACCGTGCTGATGATCGCACACCGTCTGTCCACCGTAGCCAACGCCGACTGCATCTATGTGGTGCAGGATGGGCAGATTGTGGAATCCGGCACAAAGGACGAACTGTGCGCGCAGAACGGCCTGTTTGCCCGGATGTGGCAGGACTATCAGGCCTCGGTGCAGTGGAAGGTCGCAAAGGAGGGGTAAGGAATGATCGAAAAAATTCAACACGCCACAGCCAGCTCCCCGGAGGGCGCAAAGGGGCTTGTAAAGGGCGTTCTGGCCTGTGCGTTCCAGAACATGGCGTTCATGCTGCCCACCGGGCTGCTGTATCTTCTGGTAAAAGACCTGCTGGCAGGCTCTACGAGTGAGAGAAGTACCTTTTATCTGCTGGGATGCGTTGCCTGCTTTGCACTGATTTTACTGACCACATGGTTCCAGTACAACGGCACCTATTTTACCACCTATAAAGAGAGCGGCACCCGCCGCCTGACCCTTGCAGAGCGGCTGCGGAAGCTGCCTCTGTCATTTTTCGGCAAGCGAGACCTTGCCGACCTGACAAGCACCATCATGGCGGACTGCGAGGTACTGGAAAAGGACTGCTCCCACTTCATCCCCGGTCTGTTCGGCTCCCTCATTTCCACGGTGCTCATTGCCCTGAGCCTGTTCGCCTTTGAGTGGCGGATGGCACTGGCGGCTCTGTGGGTCATTCCGGTATCCGCTGCCATCGTGGTGGGCAGCTATCGGGTACAGGATAAGGTGCAGGCCAGGACCATGGCGGCGAAAATGGCCTGTGCGGACGGTATTCAGGAGTACATCGAGACTCTCCGGGACCTGAAAGCCAGCAATGCGGAGCAGCAGTATCTGTCCGGCCTTTCCGGCAAAATTCGGGCAGTGGAAAAGCAGTCTATTGTGGCAGAGCTGGAAACAGCGCTGTTTGTGTCCTCCGCCGGCATGGTGCTCAAGCTGGGCATTGCATCGGTGGCGCTCACCGGTTCGGTGCTGCTGGTGCAGGGCAGCATCGACGTACTGACCCTGTTTCTGTTCCTGATGGCGGCATCCCGGATGTACGACCCCATGCAGGGGGCTTTGCAGAATCTGGCGGCGGTCATCGCCATGCGTACCAATGTGGGGCGGATGAATGAGATTCTGGACGCTCCCCTGCAGACCGGCAGCGAGCAGCTGACCAATCAGGGCTGCGATATCGTGTTCGACCATGTGGGCTTTGCCTATGACTCCGGTGAAGCGGTGCTGCGGGATGTCTCCTTTACCGCAAAGCAGGGGGAGGTTACGGCGCTGGTGGGCCCCTCCGGCAGCGGCAAGACCACTGTTTCCCGGCTGGCAGCACGGTTCTGGGATTACCAGAAGGGCAGTATCACCGTGGGCGGCATGGATGTCTCCCGAATCGACCCGGAAAAACTCATGAGCCTGTATTCCATCGTCTTTCAGGATGTGACCCTGTTTGACAACACAATCCTCGAAAACATCCGTCTGGGGCGCAAAGGTGCCACCGACGAGGAGGTCCTTACGGCGGCAAAGCTGGCAAACTGCGAGGAATTTGCCGAGAAGCTGCCGGACAAGTGGAACACCAATATCGGCGAGAATGGCTGCGCTCTTTCCGGCGGTGAGCGTCAGCGCATTTCCATCGCCCGTGCTTTTCTGAAGGATGCGCCCATCATTCTGCTGGACGAGGCCACCGCAAGTCTGGATGTTGAGAACGAAACGGCGATTCAGGAGGCTCTGTCCCGCCTCATCAAAAACAAGACCGTTCTCATCATCGCTCACCGGATGCGTACCGTGGCAGGTGCAGACAAGGTTGTTGTGCTGAAGGATGGCATCGTAGCGGAGCAAGGCAGACCGGATGAGCTTTATGCTCGGAACGGATTGTATGCGCACATGGTTGATTTGCAATCAGCAAGTCAGAATTGGACGATTTAAAGCTATAATAAGAGAAAGCTGTTTCAAAAGGATGCTCTGTCATGGGATAGAACATCCTTTTTGAATACCGTTCAGCCGAAATTTGTACAGGAGTCCATCATAAAAATGACATTCAGGAAAAATGACATTCTATAAACCTATTGCAATAGGATGAAAAGTATGGTATATACATTATACGAAACATTGCTTTGAAATGAACACTCTACCGTCCATTGATGCATAAAAGAGAGGTGCTTGCCATGACCGCCGTGATCTATGCCCGCTATTCATCGGATAACCAGCGCGAAGAATCCATTGAAGGCCAGATTCGTGAATGCACTGCCTATGCGGAAAAGAATGGCATCACCATCGTCAAGCACTACATTGACCGTGCCATCTCTGCCAAAACGGACAACCGCCCGGAGTTTCAGCAGATGATAAAAGACAGCGACAAAAAGCTGTTTGACATTGTGCTGGTCTGGAAGCTTGACCGTTTTGCCCGGAACCGCTACGACAGTGCCCGGTACAAGACCCAGCTGAAGAAGAATGGTGTCAAGCTCATGTCTGCCACCGAGATCATCTCCGAGGGGCCGGAGGGCATCATTCTGGAATCGGTGCTGGAAGGTTATGCCGAGTATTATTCCGCTGACCTTGCCGAGAAGGTCGTGCGTGGACAGACCGAGAACATCCTGAAAGGACGCTGCAACGGTGGTCGTGGAACCTTTGGTTACACGCTGGATTCGGAACGGAAGTTCCATATTGACCCTCTCACCTCGCCTTTTGTGCTGGAATCGTTCAAGAAGTACAATGAAGGCTCCACCATGAAGGAGATCCGGGACTGGCTGAACGAAAACGGCATCAAGAACCCGGTGGGCGGTGCGTTTACCTATAACAGCGTCGAACATATGCTCAAAAACCGGCGGTACATCGGAGAACTGAAATTCCGGGATGTGGTCGTACCGGATGCTATCCCGCCCATCATTCCGCTGGAACTGTTTGAGGATGTGCAGGAGAAAATCGCCAAAAACAAGAAAGCCCCTGCCCGTAGAAAGGCAGAGGATGACTACCTGCTCACCACCAAGCTGTTCTGCGGCTACTGTGGGGCGTTGATGTTTGGCGAAAGCGGCACGAGCCGGACGGGTGAAGTCCACCGCTACTATAAATGTGCCACTGCCAAAAAGCACAAGGGCTGCAAGAAAAAGACCGTCCGTAAACAGTGGCTGGAAGATCTGGTGGTCAACCAGACGATGCAGCTTGTCAAAGACGATGCCGCCATGGAATCTATCATCGCCAAGGTGATGGAACTGCAAAACAAGGAGAACACCAACATTCCCCTCTATGAGAAACAGCTTCGGGATGCTGAATCTGGTATCCAGAATATGCTCAATGCGATTCAGGCCGGTATCCTGACCAGCTCCACCAAGGAGCGGCTGGAGCAGCTGGAAGAAACCAAGCGTGAGCTTGAAGCCCGCATTGCAGAAGAGAAGCTGGCAAAGCCCAAGGTCACGGAGGAGTTCATCCGGTTCTGGCTGCTGCGGTTCCGTAAACTGGACATGAGCCTGAAAGACCAGCGGCAGGCGCTGGTGGATACCTTCATCAATGCGATTTATCTGTACGATGATAAGGTTTTGATAACCTTCAACTATAAAGAAGGAACACAGACCGTGACTTTTGGAGAAGCGGCAGAAGCCGCATCAAAGGGAAATGGTTCGGATTTGGATTGCTTTACTGCACCAAGAATCCCCGACACACTTTCGTGTGCCGGGGATTCTTTTTGTGCAACCGGAGAGGATTCGAACAGGGCGGCGGCGCACAGCGCCGCAAGCAAAGCCACAGTGCGGCTTTGCTTAGCCCGCGGTTCCCAACCCGTAGGAATGTCTAACAACAGGCTGCGATTTACAGTGCGCCGGGAGGATTCGAACAGCAACAACGACGACCGCAGCCAGCGGCTGAAACAGGGAGGAGTTGTTGGGGCCGCGTTCTGGTTTTTCAAAGCCCTGTCAAGGGGCTGCGGAAAAATCAGCAAACGCAACCCGTCAGGCCCTGCGCAGCAGGGCAAGCAATCAGCCCGGCGGGCTGTTGCTTAGTGCGCGGTTCCCAATCTGTAGGAATGTCTAACAAGAGGACTACCGTTTATCCGGGCGAAATGGAGCTAGCTCTTTTTGTTTTTCATCCAGATGCGGTACAGCCCGTCTGTGATAAGGGTCTCCCGGTATAGAATGGGGGTGCGGCAGGCTTCCCGGATGGCAGCGGGCAGGCTGCCGGTGGCGTAGAAGGCGGTGTGCGGGCCAAGTTCGGCACAGAAACGCTCAGCCAGACCGTCCAGCAGGCTGGCGGTGCCCAGTACAAAGCCGTTCTGCAGGCAGGAAGAGGTGCTCTTGCCCAGAATGGACGCAGGGGCCTTTGCGGCAAGGTCGATCTGCGGCAGCTGAGCGGTGTTCTTTACCAGTGCACTCAGCGAAAGCTGCGGCCCGGGCAGGATCACTCCACCCACAAGCTCCTGCTTTGCATTGACGGCCATCATGGAAATGGCGGTATCGGCAGAGATCACCACCAGCGGCCCGGAACACTCTGACAGCGCGGCGACGGCACCGCACAAAAGTTCGGCACCCAGCTGGGCGGGATTGTCCAGCCGCAGTTTGATGCCGCTTTTCAGGCCCGGCCCTACTGTCAGGATGCGGGCTTTGCACAGGATGTGCAGCGCCGAAAGCACCCGCCCGCTCAGCACCGGGACAACGCTGCCCAGAATGCCGCCTTCGATCTGGTCGGGGGCAGCACCATGCAGTGAGAGAAGATTCACCAGCCGAATGGCGTATTCATCCACCGTTGCATCCATATCAGAATGCAGCCGCCCACAGAACCGGAGCGTGTCCTGTTCATAGCCGCCCACAGTGATATGGGTGTTGCCGATGTTAACGGTGAGTATCATAAACAAAGCCCTCCTCCACGGCACAATATAATGTATTATAATATATAATAGCGCACCTGCCGCCGATGTAGCAGCCGCGGATGTTGACACAGGACATGGCGCTTCTCCTTTATAGAATAAGTATAGCTATATCATACAGGATACGGGGATGACTCCATAATACGTTCTGCCCGCCGCCTTGTCAAGAAAACAAGGACTATATATGTATTTATATTTATTATAGAGCAGGCGACTGCCCGCCGCAGCTGCGGCGCAGTTTTTCCTGCGGTTTGCTGCTGTTTTGGGGTGAACGCAAAAAAAGATGAAAAAATCTGTCAAAAAGTGTTGACAAGGAGGCGGGGGTGTGGTATTATACTTGAGCGCCAAGCGCTGAGGCAAAAGAATGACTTCCGAAGCCTCAGCAGGAAGCCCTTGAAAAGAACCAATAGACGCTGAAAAAGTTCCAGTTTGTTCTGAGAAACTTCTTGAGTGTCCAAGTTCAGAAAGTTCAAAAGCTTCTAAAAAATAAGGCTTGACAAAAAACCACTTCGGTGGTACAATAAACAGGTCGTCAGCCGCAAGGCTGAGGCGCACAGGACCTTGAAAATTGAACAATATCGAAAAACTTGTAAGGAACCTTTTAAGTGTTTGGAAAAACACTAAAAACAATTCCAAAAGTAATTCACACAGGACGCAAGCGATTGCGTGCTGAGCGAACAAGATTTAACACTTTTAAGTGATAAATATCATTTATAAAGAGTTTGATCCTGGCTCAGGACGAACGCTGGCGGCGCGCCTAACACATGCAAGTCGAACGAGCGAGAGAGAGCTTGCTTTCTCGAGCGAGTGGCGAACGGGTGAGTAACGCGTGAGGAACCTGCCTCAAAGAGGGGGACAACAGTTGGAAACGACTGCTAATACCGCATAAGCCCACGGCTCGGCATCGAGCAGAGGGAAAAGGAGCAATCCG